>CDZQ01015548.1_pt1 | contig 287598 bp, 296 predicted proteins | sample 554831 | NCBI WGS metagenome assembly CDZQ01 (sample SAMEA3182112, study PRJEB8094) | gut metagenome | biome: human; feature: gut; material: Stool; isolation source: human stools | place: Canada | collected 2013-05-06 | reverse complement strand
CCGGCGCAGCCGGTGGGGGTGGTTTCTACAACGAAAAAGCAGCCCTTGCGAACAAGGACTGCTTTTGGAGCTACTGGCCGGACTCGAACCGGCGACCTGCTGATTACGAATCAGCTGCTCTACCAACTGAGCCACAGTAGCATGGCGCGATTTGCGTGAATTATTGTACTTCATTTTGCGGAATTTGTCAAGCCATATTTTTGGTTTTTCGGAAAATTCGGTTTTGGGCCGTTCTTGTGAAAGCTGCACAGCATTGTGTCTCTGCATGACGGATTCTTCGTCGGTTTTTGGGATTGACTTTGAATAAAAATTGATATAGAATGTATATAAATTCAAGCGATAAAGCGGACACGCTCCGCCGGAACATGAAGGAGAATGAAAGCATGAAAAAATGGATCGTCCTGACGCTGGCCCTTGCGCTGGCGCTGTCTCTGTTTGCGGGCTGCGGCAAGGGCGCAGACGCAGATGAAACCGATTATGCATCCATGTCCATCGAGGAGCTGAAGCCCCTGCTGAAGACGGTCACGGACGGCAAGCTGACCGTCGCGACCAGCCCGGACTTCGCGCCGTATGAATTCTATTCCATCGATGAGAACGAGAATCCGACGCTTGTGGGCTTCGACATCGCGCTTGCGCAGTACATCGCCGATTATCTCGGCCTCGAGCTCGAGATCATCCCCATGGACTTCGACGGTACGCTCAGCGAGCTCAGCGCGAAGAAGGTCGACCTTGCGCTCTCCGGTTACTCTCCCGATCCCACCCGTGAGGACAAGATGGACTTCTCGGATATCTACTATGTCGGCGGCCAGTCGTTCGTGACCGTGCAGGACAAGGCGGATTCCTTCTCCGCGCTGGCCGACGCCAACAAGGCGGAGTACCAGATCGGCGCGCAGCTCGGCTCCATTCAGGCCGACCTCGCCAAGGAGAACACGCCGGACGCCGATATCGTGGAGCTCTCGAAGGTCACGGACATCATTGCAGAGCTGCTGAGCGGCAAGCTGGACGGGGCGTTCATCGAGACGGTCGTTGCCGAGGCCTATGCCAAGAACTATCCGGAGCTGTGTGTCAAGTTCGACGTCCCCTATGAGCAGGAGGGTTCCGTCGTCGGCGTGAGCAAGGGCAATGGCGCACTGCTGGCAGCCGTGAATCTCGCCATTGCCGCTGCCAAGGAGGACGGCTCCATGGACAAGTTTGTCGCCGAGGCCAACACGCTTGCCGAGGGCAATACCTACGAAGGTCTGCTGGATAATCAGGGGTAAGCACGCATCTGAAAGAGTAAGGAAATCGCAGACTTCTCCCGCCGGAACGGCGAGAGAAGTCTGCCTGTCTGTCAAAATAAAAAAGGAGGGACCCCCGTTGCTTTCTGTCAATGGCTTCCGCGCCGCCCTAAAATATCTGACCATGTTCAAGGAGGGCATGATCTGCACCGTATCGCTGTCGTTCCTGACGGTCGTGTTTGGCTTTCTGCTGGCTCTCGTTCTGGCGTTGATGCGTATGAGCCGCATCAAGCCTCTGAGCATTTTCGCTTCCATCTATGTGGAGGTGTTCCGCGCGACGCCGATGCTCGTGCAGCTGTTCATCATCTATTATATCGTTTTCGGCGGCGTATCGCTGCCGTCGTTCAAGCTGTTCGGCTTCATTCGCTTTGAGCGCTTTCTGCCGGGCGTCATTTCGCTGGCGCTGAACTCCGCTGCTTATCTCAGCGAGATTATCCGCGCCGGTATCCAGAGCATCGACCCCGGCCAGTCGGAGGCCGCCCGCAGCCTCGGCCTGACGCGCCGCCAGACGCTGCAGTCCATCGTGCTGCCGCAGGCCATCAAGAACATCCTCCCGGCCATCGCCAATGAGTTCGTGACGATCATCAAGGAGTCGTCCATCTGCTATACCATCGGCGTGCAGGAGATCATGTCCGCCGTGAACTCCGTGAAGTCCGCGACGTTCTCCATTGGCGAGCCGCTGATCATCGCTGCCTGCGTGTATTTCTGCCTGACGTTCCCGACGTCGAAGATCATCCAGTATTTCGAAAGGAGAATGAGCCGTGGCGACCGCAGATAATGTCATCATCTCCGTGCAGAATCTCTGTAAGTATTTCAAAAAGGACGCCATCCGCGCGCTGGACGGCATCTCCGTCGATATCCGGCAGGGCGATGTCATCGCGGCCATCGGGCCATCCGGCTCCGGCAAGAGCACGTTCCTGCGCAGCCTGAATCTGCTGGAGACGCCGACGAGCGGATCTATCCTGTTCCACGGCATCGATATCACGCAGAAAAAGGTCAACATCGACCAGCTGCGCCAGAAGATGGGCATGGTCTTCCAGCATTTCAACCTCTTCCCGCACCGGACCATCCTGCAGAATATGACGCTGGCGCCGGAAAAGGTGCTCCGTATGCCGCGCGAAATGGCCACGGAAAAGGCCCTGCAGCTGCTGCGCCGCGTCGGCCTTGAGGACCGCGCCGACGCCTATCCCATCCAGCTCTCCGGCGGCCAGAAGCAGCGCGTGGCCATTGTGCGCGCACTCATGATGGAGCCGGAGGTCATGCTGTTCGACGAGCCGACATCCGCGCTCGACCCCGAGATGGTCGGCGAGGTGCTCGACGTCATGAAGGAGCTGGCGCACACCGGCATGACCATGGTCGTCGTCACGCATGAGATGGGCTTTGCCCGCGAGGTCGGAAACCGCGTACTCTTCCTCGATCAGGGCAAGCTCGTCGAGGAGGGCACGCCGGAGCAGATCTTCGGCGCGCCGAAAAACCCGCGCCTGCAGGATTTCCTTGCAAAAGTGCTTTGAGTTTCAAAAAACGGGATCGCCGACCGAAAAAAAAGAAGGCAGTGCCAAATTTGCACTGCCTTCTTTTTGCACGATCCGATGCTCGCTGTGTCTACCGACAAAAGATATTCCGGGCTTTGCCCGGAGCGATATTTTTCTATTCGGAAAGTGATATAAAAGCCGCCTGGCTTTTGTGATATTCTATTCGCCGCTCAAACTGCCGCAGGCAATATCACGATGCGAAGCATCATTTCACTGTCCGAAGGACAATATCACTCGCTGTCCGGCGAATATAACTGAGGCGCACTTCCTTGCGGAGTGCGCCTCTCGGCGCGGTAGACGCTCGGGGAGCAGCCCTCGCTGGCGGCAAACACGCGCGAGAAATAGAGCGCGTCCGGGTAGCCGACGGACCACGCGATCTCGGAGATATGCATCGTCGTGCCGCGCAGCAGGGTGCGCGCCGTTTTCAGCCGGGTCTCCCGCAGCAGGGCGGTGGGGGAGCGGCCGAAGCGCTGCATGAAGCCGCGGTAGAGCCAGCTGCGGCTCACCCCGGCAAAGGCGGCGATGTCGTCGACGGTGATGGGCTCGGCGTAGTTGTTCTCGATATAGGCCGCCGCGCGGTCGATGACGTCTCCGCGGTCCTCTGGGCCTTCCCGTCCCTCGATGAGCTTGCCGAGCAGCAGGTAGGCATAGCCCAGCATCTGCGTCCGGCTCCACGCGGACTGGCCGCGCGCCTCGTAGATCGCTGTGATGTAGCGCTGGAACGTCCGCCCAAAGTCGATGTGCAGCACGGGCGCGTCCGGGCGCAGGTCCGTGCGCGCCAGCAGGGCGGCGGCATCCGGCCCGCTGAAGCCGAGCCAGTAGTATTCCCACGGCGATTCCGTGTCGGCCTCGTAGCTCACCACGACGTTCGGCCAGACGAGAAAGACCTCACCCGCGCGCACGGGGAAGGCCCGGCCGGCCGCCGTGAACGTCCCGCGGCCGGAGACAACGTAGTGGATGAGATAATGATCCCGCACGCCCGCGCCCCAGCGGTAGCCGGGTGTGCATTGCTGAAACCCGACATTTTTTACCGACAACGGCAGAGCGGCGCCGTCGGATTTATAAGAATTCTTGAAGTAAACTGCCATGATACCCGCCTCCTGTACCAGAATACCACAAAAGGCAACAAATTTCCATATCAGCGCTTGAAAATTCCATTGCATCCGCAACATATTTCCCTAAAATAGAGATATCGGTAATTGAAAGCGAACAAAAAGAAATCACAGAAAGGTGCGTCATTCCGATGTACGAATCTCTCAAGAAGCGATTTACAGATCAGTTTGGCACGAAGCCCGGCTTCGTATTCTCCGCACCCGGCCGCACGGAGATCGGCGGCAACCACACGGACCATCAGCACGGCTGCGTGCTGGCGGGCGCCGTGAACCTCGACACCGTGGCGGCCGTCGCCCGCAGCGAGCGCGGCGCGATCCGCGTGCTGTCCGAGGGCTATCCCCTCTGCGAGGTCTCCCTGTCAGAGCTGGAGGCCGTCCCCGCCGAGGCGGGCACGACGAAGGCCCTCATCCGCGGCATTGCCGCGCGGTTCGCCGCGCTGGGCCATGCGCCCGTGGCCTTTGACGCCTATGTGACCTCCACAGTGCTGCCGGGCAGCGGCCTGTCGTCCTCGGCGGCGTTCGAGGTCCTCATCGGCGTGATCCTGAACCACCTCGGCAGCTGCGGACTGACGGCTCCGGAGATCGCGCAGGTCGGCCAGTATGCCGAAAACGTCTACTTCGGAAAACCCTGCGGCTTGATGGATCAGACGGCCTCCGCCGTCGGCAACATCATCGGCATCGATTTTGCCGATCCGGCCCATCCGAAGATCCAGCCCGTCGCCTTTGACTTCGCCTCCTGCGGCTACAGCCTGTGCATCATCGATTCCGGCGCGAGCCACAGCGACCTGACGGACTGCTATGCCGCCATCACGAACGAGCTGAAGGCCGTGTGCAGCGTGTTCGGCAAGGAGGCCCTGCGCGATGTGCCGGAGGACGAGTTCTACGCCCGCCTCGGCGAGGTGCGGCAGGCGGCAGGGGACCGCGCCGTGCTGCGCGCGATCCATGTCTATGAGGACAACAAGCGCGTGCGCTTGCAGCTGCGCGCGCTCGAAAACGACAATTTCCCCGCCTTCCTTGAGTATGTCAAGGAATCCGGCGATTCGTCGTGGATGTATCTGCAGAATGTGATCCCCGAGGGCCGCACGGCCCGTCAGGAGGTCGCGTTCGCGCTGGCGCTGGCCAAGCATCTGCTGGGCGGCCACGGCGCATGCCGCGTGCACGGCGGCGGTTTTGCGGGCACCATTCAGGCCTTCGTGCCGAATGAGCAGCTCGAGGAATTCCGCGGCGGCATCGAGGCCGTCCTGGGCGAGGGCAGCTGCCATGTGCTGTCCATCCGCCCGGAGGGTGGCATTCTGGCGGAGGTGTGCAGCCATGATTGACGCCTGCATCGCCGGCCTGCTCCGCTATGCGGAGGATACCGGCCTCATCGAGGCAGACGACCGCCTCTGGGCGCGCAACCGTCTGCTTGAGGCCCTGCAGCTCGACGGCTGCGACCCAAACTGCGCCCCGGCGGAGCTGCCGCTGGCAGACCTGCTCCGCGAACTGACGGAGGACGCCGTTTCCCGCGGCGTCGCACAGGATAATTCCGTGGCGCGCGACCTGTTTGATACGAAGCTGATGGGCGTGCTGACGCCTGCTCCGCACGAGGTGCGGGCCAAATTCCGCAGCCTGTATGCCGTCTCACCGGAGCGGGCGACGGACTGGTTCTACGCCTTCAGCCAGAACACGAATTATATCCGCCGCGACCGCATCGCGCGCGATCAGAAGTGGGTCTACGAGAGCGCCTACGGTCCGCTGGACATCACGATCAACCTCTCTAAGCCGGAGAAGGACCCGCGCGCCATTGCGGCTGCCAAGCTCGCGCCGCAGTCCGGCTATCCCAAGTGCGCTCTCTGCGCCGAAAACGAGGGCTATGCCGGGCGGATGAATCACCCGGCCCGCCAAAACCACCGCGTCATTCCCGTGACGATCAACGGCAGCGGCTGGTATCTGCAGTATTCGCCGTATGTCTATTATAACGAGCACTGCATCGTCTTCAACGGCACGCATACGCCGATGAAGATCGACCGCGCGGCCTTCCGCAAACTGCTGGACTTCGTCGGCCAGTTCCCGCACTACTTTGTCGGCTCGAACGCCGACCTGCCCATCGTCGGCGGCTCCATCCTGAGCCACGACCATTTCCAGGGCGGGCACTACACATTTGCCATGGAGCGCGCGCCTGTCGAGGAGCCTGTCCGCTTCTGCGGCTTTGACGATATCCGCGCAGGCATCGTCAAGTGGCCGATGTCCGTTCTGCGCCTGACCGGCCCGGACAGTGACCGCCTTGTGGAGCTGGCGGACCGCATCCTGCGCGCATGGCGCGGCTACACGGACGAAAGTGCCTTCGTCTTTGCCGAGACGGACGGCGAGCCGCACAACACCATCACACCCATTGCCCGCCGCCGCGGCATAGACTATGAGCTGGACCTCGTCCTGCGCAATAACATCACAACGCCGGAGCATCCGCTCGGCGTGTTCCACCCGCATGCGGCCCTGCACCATATCAAAAAAGAGAACATCGGCCTCATCGAGGTCATGGGCCTTGCCGTTCTGCCCGCCCGCCTGAAGGGCGAGCTGGCCGCACTGGAGCAGGCCGTTCTGTCCGGCGCGGACATCCGCGCAGACGAGACCCTCGGCAAGCATGCTGACTGGGTCGAAGAGCTGAAAACGCGTTACACGTTCACACCGGAAAACACGGCGGACATCCTGCGCCGGGAGGTCGGCGCGGTGTTTGCGCAGGTGCTGGAAGACGCGGGCGTCTTCAAACGAAATGAAGCCGGGCGGGCGGCATTCCGCCGCTTCCTCGGCACTGCAGATCAGGAGGGATCGTTATGAAAATTCTGGTAACCGGCGGCGCGGGCTTCATCGGCAGCCACACCTGCGTCGAGCTGCTTGAGGCGGGCCACGACGTCGTCATTCTGGACGACCTGTCCAATGCGTCCGGTACGGTCATCGACAAGATCGAGACCATCACGGGCAAGCGCCCCGCGTTCTATCAGGCGGATGCGAAGGACCGCGCCGTCCTGCATGAGATCTTCACGGCGCACCGCATCGATGCCGTCGTGCATTTTGCGGGCTTCAAGGCGGTCGGCGAGAGCTGCCATATCCCGCTGGCCTATTACCGCAACAATCTGGATTCCACGCTGGCCCTGCTCGAGGAAATGGCGCAGGCGGGCTGCACGCGCTTCGTGTTCTCGTCCTCCGCGACGGTCTATGGCCCGGACAACGCCATCCCCTATGTCGAGACAATGCCTACCTATGTCGCAACGAACCCCTACGGCTGGACGAAGGTCATGATCGAGCAGATCCTGCGCGACTACTGCACCGCAACGCCGGGCTTCACGGCCGTGCTGCTGCGCTACTTCAACCCCATCGGCGGCCATCCCTCAGGCCTGCTCGGCGACGATCCGAACGGCATTCCGAACAATCTCATGCCCTATATCGCCCGCGTGGCGGCCGGTCAGCTGGACAAGCTGACAATCTTCGGCGACGACTATCCCACGCCGGACGGCACCTGCCGCCGCGACTATCTGCATGTCGTCGATCTGGCCAAGGGCCATCTCAAGGCCATCGACTATGCCATGGAGCACACGGGCGCGGAGGCCTTCAATCTGGGCACCGGCCACGCCGTGAGCGTGCTGGAGCTGGTGAACACGTTTATGGAGGCCACGGGCGTGAACGTGCCCTATGTCATCGGCCCGCGCCGCGAGGGTGACCTGCCCCAGATGTGGGCGGACACGCACAAGGCGGAGACCATCCTTGGATGGAAGGCCGAGAAGACCGTGGCCGATATGTGCCGCGACAGCTGGAACTTCGTCTGCAGCGTGAAGAAGCAGTAATGTCCGGTCAGGAATCGGAATAACAAAACAGCCGTCTCATTACGAGATGGCTGTTTTTGCTGTCTGCATCTCGTCGATCCCGGCGGCGCAGTCGTGCGGGATCGGCTTCCAGTCCACATGGGAGAACAGCGCGATGACCGTGCTGATGCGGCCGATGATGTCGAACAGCGGGAACGTCACGGCGAACCAGAGCTTCCGGTACCACGGCAGGGCGGGCATGTGCCGCCGCTCCGTCAGGAAGACATAGAGTGCGATGACCGCGTTCCGCAGCCAGCGCTTCCCGAAGCCGGCGGCCCATGCCAGCAGTGCCGCGCCGACCACGCCGAAGCTCTCCTTTGTGAACAGCCACAGCGCAAGGGCGCACAGCAGCCGGGCGGCGTAGGTGAAGATGCTCCACAGCGCGCGGGGGCAGACGAGCAGGAACATGTCGTAGGACATAAAGGCCTTTGCGGCATCGTGCGACGTGAACACATGCTTCCACAGCGGCCAGCCCGTCTCGGCAAAGGCCTGCAGGTGACCCTTTGCCCAGCGGATGCGCTGGCGCAGCGCGATGCGCAGGGAGACGGGCTGCTCGTCATAGAACACGGCTGCATCGCAGTAGGAGATGGGATAGCCTGCAGCGACGGCATCGGCCGTAAAGGCGCGGTCCTCCGTCAGGGAGGTGTAGTGCCAGCCGTTTTTGACCAGCTCAGAGGCAAACAGAAAGCCGGTACCCTGAATGCGCGTGGCCAGTCCGAACACAGAGCGCGCGCGGTGTTCCATGCGTACGGTTCGCAGCCAGTGCAGGGCATAGGAGGCGGAGATCCAGTTGTCGCCGAAATTTTTGCTGGCGCGGCAGGATGTTACGATGCGCTCGCCCGCGTCAAAGGCCTCATTCATGCGCGAGACATAGTCGCGGTTGAGCAGGTTGTCTGCGTCAAATACAAAATAGCCCTCAAAGGCATCCGTTCCGTAGTCCCGCGCGATGCAGGAGAACAGATATTCCAGCGCGTAGCCCTTTGTGCGGTGGTCCGGGTCGCAGCGCTCATAGCAGACCGCGCCGCCGCGGCGTGCCGCCTGCGCCGTCCCGTCCGTGCAGTTGTCGGCCACGACAAAGACCGTGAGCAGCTCCGACGGGTAGTCCTGCAGGCGGATGCTCTCGAGCAGACGGCCGATGACGGCCTCCTCGTTGCGCGCCGCAATGACGATGGCATAGCGGTGCTGCCGCCGCGCGGGTGCAAAGCGCCGTGTGGCGAACAGACCGACGATGGCGTAGACGGTATAATAGCAGCTCATCGCGCCGAGCAGGGCGCCGATGGCGGCAAAAATTTTGGGCAGCAGATGCAGCATAGGCGGCACTTCCTCTTTCGAACTCAAAATGCACGCCTGATTATAGCACAGAAGGTCGAAAAAGGAAATGCCGCCCGGATTAAGATTTTATGAACGTTAGGGAACCTCTGAATAAATCGGCTGCGGCGCTCAGCGGGTCTTTCGCCCCAACTTATCGGTTTGAAAATCTTGAAATATTGCGCAGCCGTTGGCGGCTTTGACGCCTTACGGATGCGGCATGCCCCTTGCGGGTACACAAAGTATTCCTGCAATTTCCAAACCTCAATTTGGAACAAAATCCCTCGCTGATCGCTCTTGCAATTTAATCAGAGGTTCCTTAGATGTGTTGACGCAGTGCCGCAAGAGCCTTTTTCTCGATGCGGGAGATCTGCACCTGCGAAACGCCGAGAATTTTGGCCGTTTTGTCCTGCGTCAGGCCGTGAAAATAGCGCAGGCGGATGACCATCTGCTCGCGGTCGGTGAGCTGGGCGATCGCCTCGCGCAGTGCGATGCGTTCCAATATTTTCTCCTCCATTTCTCCCTCGGTCAGGACGTCCTCCAGCGCAAAGCCGTCCTCACCGGAGCGCCGCTGCAGGGACTCCGTCGCGCAGGTGGCTGTCTCGGCTACGGCGATGTCCTCCGGCTGCAGGGCCGTGGCCTCGCTCAGCTCTGCCAGCGTTGGTTCGCGGCCGAGCGTGCCGGTCAGCCGCTGACGCGCGGTGCGGATGAGGGCGGCGCGTTCCTTCAGGCTGCGGCTGACCTTGATGGTGCCGTCGTCCCGCAGAAAGCGGCGGATCTCGCCCGCGATCTTCGGCACGGCATAGGTGGAAAACTGCGTGCCGTAGCTCAGGTCGAACCCGGCCACGGCCTTGAGAAAGCCAAGGCAGCCGAGCTGATACAGGTCGTCCGGGTCGACGCCGCGCCCGAAAAATCGCCGCGCGACGGACCAAACGAGGCCGGAATTCGCCTGGATCAGCGCCTCTCCCGCCTCGCGGTCTCCGTCGCGGGCGCGGATGAGCAGCTCCTCCTGATTCATTTTTTTCCACCCCGGCGTACAATCCGGCGCTTCATATGGACGGTCGTACCCTTGCCGGGCACGGAGCTGATGCGGAACTCGGTCATAAAGCTCTCCATGATGGTAATGCCCATGCCGGAGCGTTCCTCTCCACCGGTTGTGAACATGGGACGGCAGGCCTGCTCAAGGTCCGCGATGCCGCAGCCGCGGTCCTTGACCATAATGTCCAGCACATTGTCCGGCAGCAGCCGCGCCCGCAGGATGACCGGCCCGATCGTCTCGGGGTAGGCGTGGACGATGCAGTTCGTCACGGCCTCGGACACGGCCGTCTTGATGTCGCCCAGCTCGTCGAGCGTCGGGTCGAGCTGCGCGGCAAAGCAGGCAATGGCAGAGCGCGCAAAGGCCTCATTGGCCGAGCGGCTGGGAAATTCCAGATTCATGTAGTTTTCGCTCTTCATCGGTTGCATTCCTCCCTGATCTCCGTGATTTTTTCGATGCCCGCCGCGCGCAGCACCTTATAGGGCTGGGGCGGGATGTTCTGCAGCAGCAGGCGACCCTGCAGCGTGTTCATGCGGCGCAGTGTATGGATGACCACGGCGATCCCGCTGGAATCCATGAATGTCACATCGCGGAAGTCCAGAATGCAGCGAAGGGGAAGGTAGAGATCGATCTTGGCTGACAGCGCCTGCATGATTTCCCGGGCGGCATGGTGGTCGATCTCGCCCCGCAGAGCGATCGTCAGCTGCCTGTCCTGCACATAGCTCGTCAGATTCATTGGTATGGTTCGCCTCCAGCAAAAAAATAACGCACACGGAACCCGTGTGCGTTTAGTATAAAGCACTGCCCGCGCGCCGTTTGTCGAAGCGGATGCGCGGGCGGTAATTTTATCAGGAAACAAACCAGTAGTTGCGCGCCGTGTGTACGGCCTGCAGGGAGTCGTCACGGTAATTTGGCTCGAGACCCTCGACCAGCAGGTCGACGGTCTCGACCTCCGGCAGGGCGCTCAGCGAAGCGACGATCTCGCGCACGGCCATGCGCTCCTGCTCGGCCGTGCGGCAGCCTTCGAGAAATTCGGCTGTTAGGTCGAGCGTGCATACGCCGCCTGCCAGCTTGAGGGACAGAATTTTCGTGCCCTGCGGGATGGAGTTTTCCAGTCCGTTTTCGCCCTCGAGCGCCAGCAGGGCCTCCAGCACACACTGCACGCTGCTGGTGCCCTCAGCGAGCGTGAGCTGCATCGGAACCTGCGCCAGCAGCGGCATCGTGTCGCAGGTCAGGCTGAGCGTGACGTCCAGCGTTCCGTCCAGTGCAGGCACATAGATCATGCGCTCGTCGCGTGCAAGGCCGTTCTCCAGCTCCAGCACATACAGCCGCTCCAAGGGTGCGCCCGCGATCCAGAGATCCACGGTCTGAATCTGCGGCAGCTCCGTCAGAGAATTCACAATGGCGTAGACGGCCAGCCGCTCCGTGTTCCAGCTGCGCGGCATCCCCGTCAGGAACTGCGAGGAGAGATCGACGGTGCAAACGCCGTTTTCTACACTGACGCTGCGCAGTGCCGTGCCCTCGGGAATGGCGCTCTCGCTTTCCGGCAGGGCCAGCAGGCGGCGCACGATCTCTGCGGGCCGGTCGGCCGCATTCATGGCGGCGACGGTCTGCGTTTCGCGCACGAGATAGCGCTGCGCCTCGTCCGGCACATAGAGCACGAGCTCCTCCTCCTGCTCCTCCATGCCGTTGTCACGCAGCAGGATGTCTTTGGCGGCCAGCACATCGGCCGCGCCGTCGCCGCTGCGCAGAATGCTCACGCGCTGCACGCCGGGCAGCTGCAGGAGCGTCCGGGCAAGGCAGGCGTTGAGAATGGTGCGGTCGAGGCTCCGGCACGGTATGCCGGAAAAGACCAGCTCCGCCGTGCCCTCGGTCAGTCCAATGGACTCCAGCGCCCAGTCTGCAGGCAGGGGAGTGCGCAGCTCCGGCGAGGCGGGCCCCTTCAGGTATTGCAGCACGACGGTGCGCAGACCGGCGTCTGCCTCGAGCGGCGCGGCCTCGGCGCGGATCACGCCGTCCTCGCCGCCGAAGGCGACCTCAGCACAGCGGTAGTAGAAGGAAAATGGAGCGTCCGCCTGCTCTGCGGGAGCGGTGGTGCAGGCGCACAGCAGCACAAGCGGGAGCAGAAGCAGCAGCAGGCGTTTCAGCTTGTCAAAATAGCCTCTTCGTATTTTTTTGACAAGCTGCTTCCAGGATTGCAAAATAAAATTTTGTAGCATCATTTTGCAATCCTGCCGCCGCGGCGGGTTAAGGAATGCGAAAGGATACCCTGACGGTTTCCTTTCACAGTTTTCTTCCCTTCGAAACTTTCGACCGGGCAGATTTTTCGACAGTCTGGTTTCATGTCTCGTCCTCCTCCAGATCAAAATGCGGGAACCGCACGGTGAAGATCGTGCCCCCGCCCGGCCGGGCCTGCACAGTGATGGTGCCGTAGCTGCGCTCGACCATGTCGTGCACGATGGAAAGGCCCAGCCCGGCGCCGCCCGCGGCGCGGGAGCGTGCCTTGTCCACACGGTAAAAACGCTCGAAAATATGCTCCATGGACTCCGGCGGGATGCCTGCACCGCTGTCCTCGACGCGCAGCTCCACCTGATCGCCCGCCCGGCGGACAGACACGCCGACCCAGCCGTCCTGCCGGTTGTATTTGATAGCATTTTCCGTTAGATTGAATACGATCTGATACAGATCGTCCTCCACAGTCATGACGCTGCAGTCCGGCTCGAACGTTGTGTCGATGCCGATGCCGCGCAGCCGCGCCAGCGGCAGCAGCATGCGCACGACCTTGCGCACGACGGGCGCGGCATCGAGGATCTCGCGCTCCTCTTCCACGCTGCTGTCGAGCTTCGTGAGCGTCAGAAGCTTCTGCGTCAGGCGGCCGAGACGGTCTGCCTCGCGGCCGATGTCGCCGATAAACTCGCGCTGCGTCTCGGGGTCCATCTCGTTTTGCAGGATGGAGTCAGACAGCAGCTTGATGGAGGCCAGCGGCGTTTTCAGCTCGTGGGACGCGTCGGAGACAAACTGCCGCCGCCGCGCCTCGGAGCTTTCCAGCCTTGCGGCCAGCTCGTTGAAGGCCCGGCTCAGGCGCTCGACCTCGTCGTGCCCGCGGACGGGCGGCTGCTGGGAATAGTCGCCCTCGCGCATGCGGCCGACCTGATCCAGAATGGCGCGCATACGCCGCGAGAATGCGGCCGAGAAGAACAGAGAGAACAGCACCACGCCGCCCTCCAGCGCAAAGGAGATGCGCAGGATGTTGCGCTCCAGCGCGGCGATCAGCTCGCCCTGATCCGTGTCATACGACATGAGGTATACGGCGCCCAGCGTCCGCCCGCCCCGCATGAGCGGCACGGCGGCGTGGCTCTCCACGGCGCCGTCGGCATAGCGGGAAAAAAAGACGTCGCTGCCCTCCAGCGCCGTGACAAGCTCCGGAAACAGCAGCGTCTTTCCCTCGGCGTTGCCGGTGGTCAGGGAATCGTATACGGCAACGCCCGCAGCGTCAGTCACGACGGTGCGGGTGGTGTGGAGCTCCTCCATGGAATTTACGGCCTGCGCGGCCCGGCCTGCGGAAAGCTCGTCGAGCTGCAGCAGGGCATTGCTCAGCAGCTGCGCCTTGCTCTCAAGCGAATCGGCCTGCGCGTGGAACGTCACACTGCGGATGGTCGTCGAGGCATAGAGGTTCAGCAGAAACAGGGCGGCCGCCGTGATGAGGATGTAGGCGGCGGCATAGCGGAGCTGTGAGCTGGCAGGCAGAAAGCTGCGGCGTTTACGCTTTGAAATAGTACCCAACTCCCCACTTTGTCATGATATATTCCGGCTCTGCCGGAACAGTCTCCAGCTTTTCGCGGATGCGGCGGATGTGGACGTCCACTGTGCGGATATCGCTGCGATACTCATAGCCCCAGATGAGTTCGAGCAGGTTCTCGCGGGAATAGACGCGGTTCGGGTTGCGGATGAGCAGCTCGACAAGGTCGAACTCGCGGGCCGTCAGCTCGACGGGCTTGCCGTCCTTATAGACGTTGCGCTCCTGCGTGTCGACAGTCAGGCTGCCTGCCGTGATACGGTTGTTCTGGTTCTCCAGCCCGCCGCTGCGGCGCAGCAGGGCGCGGATGCGCGCCTTCAGCTCCAGAATGTTGAAGGGCTTTGTCAGATAATCGTCCGCGCCGTGCTCAAAGCCAAGCAGCTTGTCCATATCCTCTGTGCGGGCAGTGAGCATGATAATGGGAACGTCCGAAAATTCCCGGATGGTGCGGCAGGCAGTCAGCCCGTCGATCTCCGGCATCATGACGTCCAGCACGATGAGCCGGATGTCCGGATCGCGCGCCAGCTCGATGGCCTCACGGCCGTTGCTGCCGGTGACGACCTGATAGCCGTCGTTCTGCAGGTTGAAGCGAATGCCCTTGACCAGCAGCTCTTCATCATCTACGACCAGTATTTTCATGGTTCTTCCTCCACCGTGACCAGTTCGCGGAGTTTTTCCAGCTTGCCTTCGCCGATGCCCTCGACCGCAATGAGCTCCTCCACGCTGCGGAAGGGGCCATGCGCCTCGCGGTAGTCCACGATGCGCTGTGCCAGCACCTCGCCAATGCCGGGAAGCGTTGTCAGCTCCTGCGTCGTGGCGCGGTTGAGATCGAGCGGACCCGGCTCCGTGGGTGGCTGCGTCGCGGCCTCTGTCGGTTTCCCTGTCGGGGAGGAAGCCGCCGGGACGGACGGCAGGGCAGACTCCGTCTGTGCGGGGACGGTGCGCGCCGTGCGCACCGTAACACCGTCCGTATGCTGTGTCCAGCGCGCCACGCCAAAGCCCAGACAGAAGGCAAGAAAGACGGCCGCCAGGGTGATGACCCAGTTCCAACGCGGTTTCTGCTCCATTTTCGCTCTGCTCCGTTGACATAATCCGGATTTTTGTTATAATGTGTCTGTCGGACCGGCATGCGGTATTCCGCGCGGCCTGCCCATACTCATTATATCACACAGTTCCGCCCTGCGGCAATGCCGCCGCGGCGTTTTTGGAGGAGAATATGAAAAAAAGACTTCTGTCCGGGCTGGTCCTGCTGGCCCTGCTGCAGTGCCTGATGCTCCCGGCCTTCGCGGAGCCGACGGACGCACCGGCCGATCCCACGGAGCCGTCCGCCTCGGAGACCGCGGCCGATCCCACGGATGCGCCGATCGACGGCACGGAACCGAGTACGACGGATGCGACGGAGCCGAGCGCGGCAGACGCCACCGAGCCGGAGGCCACTGCGCCTGCCGAAAACGGCAGGACTCCCGCCGCTGTGACGGATGAGACGCCGCCCGCGCTGAACGATTTCGGCCAGTATCTCGACACCACGGTGCAGGCCAGGGCGGCGGCGCTCGTGGAGCTGAACAGCGATACGCTCGTCTATGGCATGAATCTGGACGAAAAGGTCTATCCCGCCAGCCTGACGAAGATCATGACGTGTATGCTGGCGCTGGAGCACGGAAACCTCGACGACATCGTGACGGTCAGCCACGAGGCCCTACAGGACCTGAACGCAGCGGGCAGCTCCGCCGGCCTGCTCGAGGGCGAGCAGCTGTCTCTGCGCGAGCTGCTGTACTGCGTGATGATCTCGTCTGCCAACGAGGCCTGCAACGTCGTGGCGGAGCACATCGCGGGGGATATCCCTTCGTTTGTGGCGCTCATGAATGCGCAGGCGGCGGCCCTCGGCATGACAGGCACGCATTTTGCCAATGCCCACGGCCTGCATGACGAGAATCACTACACCACCGTGCGCGACCTCGTTACGCTGGCGCGCTGGGCCTGGCAGAGTGAGCAGTTTCAGGAATTCTCCACGCAGACATCCCACACGGTGCCTGCGACGAACAAGTCCGAGGAGCGCGTGCTCCACACGACGAACTATCTGACGAGCGGTCAGACCGTCGGAAAGTATTACTACGACAAGGCGCGCGGCGTCAAGACCGGCTTCACGACCCCTGCGGGCGGCTGCCTCATCTCCACGGCGGAGAGTGGTTCGCTGCATTTCCTCAGCGTCGTCTGCGGCTGCGAGACGCTGCAGAACGACGACGGCACGGAGACGGACCAGCGCTTCACGGAGACGAAGCGGCTGTTCGAATACGGCTTCAATCATTTGAACAGTGTGCAGGTGCTGGCGGACACGGCTCTTGTGGACATGCCGCAGGTGCTGTATGCCGACGGACGCGACAGCGTCGTCGTGCGCGCGAAGGACAACATCTCCGTTCTGCTGCCGGACAGCTGCGATACCTCCGGCATTACGCTGACCGTGCAGTATGATTCCGAAGCACCGCTCGAGGCGCCGCTTGAGGCCGAGACGAAGGTCGGTACCGTCAGCGCCGTGCTGGACGGCAAGGTGCTGGCGACCTGCGACCTCGTGACGCTGACGGCCGTGATGCGCTCCACGCCGAAGTATGTTGCCAAGCAGACGGAAAGTGTGCTGGCGAAGATCTGGAAGGGCATGTGGCGGCTGTGGTTCGTGACCGTACCGGTGCTGCTGGCGCTGGTGTTCTGGCTCATCGTTGCCATCCTGCGCTCCATCAACCGCCGCCGCGCAAAAAAGCGCGCCATGCGCGCGCGCCGTCCGGGAGCCCGTCAGGGCAGGGAGGACCGCCGTGGATGAGCTCAATGTCCTGCGCATGTCCTGCGAGGGCTGCACGGGCTGCGGCCTTGCTGCCACGCGCCACAGCGTCGTGTTCGGCGTCGGACCATGCCCCTCGCCCGTCGTCTTCATCGGGGAAGGCCCCGGCCAGCAGGAGGACCTGCGCGGCGAGCCATTCGTCGGCCCGGCCGGGCAGCTGCTCGACGACATGCTGTCCATCATCGACCTCGGGCGGCACAACTGCTATATCTGCAACATCGTCAAATGCCGCCCGCCCGGAAACCGCGATCCGCAGCCGCAGGAGCAGGATGCCTGCTTTGGCTGGCTCGAGCGGCAGCTCCGGCTGCTGCAGCCGAGCATCATCGTCTGCCTCGGGCGCATTGCGGCCATGCGGCTCATCCGGCCGGATTTCCGCATCACGCGGGAGCATGGCCAGTGGTTCGAGCGGAACGGCGTGCGCTATCTTGCCATGTATCATCCCTCCGCTCTGCTGCGGGACCCGGCGCGCCGCCCGGAGACATACACGGACCTGCTGACGCTGCGCGAGGCCGTGCGGACGCTCGGCCCGCTGCCGAATGCCTGAACCCGTACCGCCCCGCCGGATTTTTTTCGCGGCGGGGCGCTCTTTTTTTGCAGAAAACGGTTGTAATTTTTGTAATAATTTGTTACCATAAAGAAAAACAAAAGGAGCAGCCCATGAAACTGATCTCGTGGAACGTCAACGGCATCCGCGCCTGCCTGCAGAAGGGCTTTGAGGACGCCTTCCGGACGCTGAACGCCGATTTCTTCTGCCTGCAGGAGACGAAGGCACAGCCGCATCAGGTCGAGCTGGACCTGCCGGGCTACCGGCAGTACTGGTACTCCGCCGAGAAGAAGGGCTACTCCGGCACGGCGATCTTTGCCCGGTACGAGCCGCTCGCCGTGACCTATGGCGTCGGCGTGGAGGAGCTGGACCACGAGGGGCGGCTCATCACGCTGGAATATCCGAACTGCTTTATCGCAACGTGCTACACGCCCAACGCGCAGGACGGATTAAAGCGCCTTGACCACCGCATGGCCTGGGACGATGCGTTCCGCGCCTATCTCGTCTCGCTCGACCGGCAGAAGCCGGTGATCGTCTGCGGCGACCTGAATGTGGCGCATCAGGAGATCGATCTGAAGAACCCCGGCCCGAACCGCGGCAACGCGGGCTTCTCGGACGAGGAGCGCGGCAAGTTCACCGAGCTGCTGCAGGCCGGGTTCACGGATACGTTCCGCTACCGCAATCCCGACCTCACGGGCGCGTATTCGTGGTGGAGCTACCGCTTCCACGCGCGGGAGAAGAACGCGGGCTGGCGCATCGACTATTTTCTTGTGTCCGACCGCCTGCGCGAGTCCGTTGCGGCCGCGCCCATTTATCAGGAAATTTACGGCTCCGACCACTGTCCGGTTGGCCTGGAGCTGGATCTGGAGGTATCTGCATGAAAAAGCAACACATCATTCGCTGTCTCAGCGCGCTCCTGTGCTTGTGCCTGCTGGCAGGGTTTGCCCCTGCGGCCATGGCCTATTCGAATGTCAGCGACTGGGCAAAGTCCGAGGTCGCAGAGATGGAGGCGCTCGGCCTGCTGCCGGACTGCCTGCTGAACGCCGACCTTTCCGCCAATATCACGCGCGGCGAGATGTGCAAAATGGCCGTCGAGGTCTATGAGAACCTGATGAACGTGGAGGCATCCTGCGCCAGTGGGGCCAGGTATTTCACGGACACGCAGGAGATGGAGATCAACTTCGCCTTTGAGCAGGGCATCATCAACGGCTACGAGGACCAGACGTTCCGCCCGAATGAGCCGCTGAGCCGTCAGGACTTCTTCAAGATCACCTATAACCTGATGACGCGCGCTTTGTTCTGGAAGGACGAGAGCGTCGAGCCGTCCGACCTTTCCCAGTTTACGGACGCAGCCTCCGTCAGCGACTATGCGCTCGAGCCGACGCAGTATATGGTCGCGCTCGGCGTGGTGCGCGGCACCGGCACGGCCCTTGAGCCGAAGGGCACGACGGAGCGGCAGGCGGCCATCGCCATGTTCCGCCGCGCGTATTACATTGTCAGCGAGTGGCTGCGCAAAAATGATGATATTCCGGTCGATCCGGACCCGGATGACGACGGCGGCTACAGCGGCATCCCGGCGTGGGCCGTTGCGGAGTTCTCTGAGGTCGTGAAGCTCGGCATCATCCCGTCGAGTCTCGACAATGCCGACCTGAGCAAGCCCATCTCCCGCGCGCAGATGTGCTCCATTGCCATGCTGGCCTATAACGGCCTGATGGGCACGGAATACACGCCGTCCGGCACGGCGCACTTCACGGACACGAACGATCCGGACGTGAACGCGGCCTATGAGCTCAAGATCGTGCAGGGCTACGGTGACGGCCGCTTCGGCCCGAACGATACGCTGACGCGCGAGCAGTTCTTCAAAATTTCGTGCAACTTCATGCAGACTGTCGGCTATCCGACGGAGCAGAATCCGCGCGTGAACCGCTATTCCCTCAGCGAATTCTCCGACCTGAAGCAGCTTGCCGAGTGGGCGAAAACGCCGACGCGCCTGCTGTGCTACATCGGCGCGGTCAAGGGCAGCGACGGCAAGCTCCTGCCGCAGTCGTCCACCAGCAGTCTGGAGGCGCTTGTGATCTTCCTGCGCTGCTATAAGTTCACCACGTCGTGGGACGGCACGATCGAGCAACCCTCGCTGGCGGACGATCTGGTGGCCTATGCCCTGACGTTCGAGGGCTATGACTATGTCTACGGCGGCACGACGCCGGCAGGCTTCGACTGCTCCGGCTTCGTGCAGTATGTCTACCGCCACTTCGGCTTCAAAATTACGCGCACGGCGACGTCGCAGTATTATAACGACGGCGAGCATGTCAGCCGCAGCGAGCTGATGCCGGGCGACCTCGTGTTCTTCGGCTCCGGCGGTGAGATCACGCATGTCGGCATTTACAGCGGCGGCGGACGTTTCATCCACGCGGCCAATCCGCGCAAGGGCGTCATCATCAGCTCCTTGAGCGAGAGCTATTACAATGCCCGCTACTTCGGCGCGAACCGCATCATTTTCGAGTGATCCATTCATACATACAGAACAGGCACGTTGGAAACAGCGTGCCTGTCAGCTTGTCAAAAAAGTCCCTTCGGGCCTTTTTCGTCAAGCTGCTTTCCGAATTGCAAAATCAAAGTTTTGCAGCATGATTTTGCAATTCTGCCGCTGCGGCGGGTTATTTGACGCGAAAGGACACCCTGACGGTTTCCTTTCACACAATCCTTCCCTCCGAAACTTTCGGCTAAGCATGTTTTTAGACAGTCTGGCAGGCACGTTGGAAACAGCGTGCCTGTTTTTCTGCAATATTGCGGAAAACTCGAAGAAAAATATTTTTGCGTACCCCCTTGACAAAATCCAAAATGGTGGTATCATGGGGTCAAAAGAGGTTAGCACTCTACAGATGAGAGTGCTAAAGAGGCTCCGGCGAATGCGTCGGATGCTTCTTGAAACCCCTCGGCGGAATTCGCCGCCGGAGAGGAGAATGAGGTTATGAACACGAATCAGTATACGCAGAAAACACTGGAGGCCCTGCAGAGTGCGCAGACGATCGCAGCGGCGCATCAGAATCAGCAGATCGAGCAGGCTCACCTGCTTCTGGCTCTGCTGCAGCAGGACGGCGGGCTCATCCCGCAGCTGCTGAAGAAAATGGGCGTGAGCGTCGAGAGCCTGACGGCTGCGGCGCAGGCCGCCGTGGAAAAGCTGCCGGGCGTCAGCGGTTCCGGCCGGGATGCCGACAAATTCTATATTTCCCGCGGCATGGACAGCCTGATGGCTGAGGCCGAGCGCACGGCGCAGGGCATGCGGGACGAATACGTCTCCGTGGAGCACCTGTTCCTTGCCATGCTCGACACGGCCGACGAGACCGTCGCGCCGCTGTTTGCGGACTATCGCATCCGCAAGGAGGACTGCCTGAAGACCCTGCAGTCCATCCGCGGCAGCAGCCGCGTGACGACGGACAGCCCGGAGGACACCTATGAGGCGCTGCAGAAATACGGCACCGATCTGGTGAAGAACGCCCGCGAAAAGAAGACGGACCCGGTCATCGGCCGTGACGACGAGATCCGAAACGTCATCCGCATCCTGTCGCGCAAGTCGAAGAACAACCCCGTGCTCATCGGCGAGCCGGGCGTCGGCAAGACGGCCATCGCCGAAGGGCTGGCGCAGCGGATCGTCCGCGGCGACGTGCCGAAGTCCCTACAGGACAAGACGATTTTCTCGCTGGACATGGGCGCGCTCATCGCGGGCGCAAAGTACCGCGGCGAATTTGAAGAGCGCCTGAAGGCTGTCCTGAACGAAGTGAAGAACTCCGAGGGCCGCATTATCCTGTTCATCGATGAGCTGCACACCATCGTCGGCGCAGGCAAGACCGAGGGCAGCATGGACGCGGGCAACCTGCTCAAGCCGATGCTGGCGCGCGGCGAGCTGCACTGCATCGGCGCAACGACGCTCGATGAATACCGCAAGTATATCGAAAAGGACCCCGCGCTGGAGCGCCGTTTCCAGACCGTGCTCGTCAAGGAGCCGTCCGTCGAGGACACCATCGCCATCCTGCGTGGCCTGGAGGAACGCTACGAGGTCTTCCACGGCGTGAAGATCACGGATCCCGCCATCATCGCGGCGGCCACGCTGTCCGACCGCTATATCACGGACCGCTTCCTGCCGGACAAGGCCATTGACCTTATCGATGAGGCCTGTGCCATGATCCGCACGGAGATGGATTCCATGCCGACGGAGCTAGACGTTATCCGCCGCAAGATCATCCAGATGGAGATCGAAGAGGCTGCGCTGAAGAACGAGACCGACGAGCTCTCGCAGGGCCGTCTGACGGAGCTGCGAAAGGAGCTGGCCGAGCAGCGCGATAAGTTCAACGCCATGAAGGCCCAGTGGGAAAACGAGAAGAATGCCATCGGCAAGGTCCAGCAGCTGCGTGAGCAGATCGAAAAGCTCGGTGCGCAGATCGAGCAGGCAGAGCAGAGCTATGACCTCGAGACGGCCGCCCGTCTGAAGTACGGCGAGCTGCCCGAGCTCAAGAAGCAGCTGGCGCAGGAAGAGGCGCTGGCGCAGAACGCCAAGCAGAGCAACCTCCTGCGCGACAAGGTCACGGAGGAGGAGATCGCAAAGATCGTCGAGCGCTGGACCGGCATCCCGGTCGCAAAGCTCGTCGAGGGCGAGCGCGAAAAGCTCCTGCATCTGGACGAGCAGCTGCATAAGCGCGTCGTGGGGCAGGATGAAGCCGTCCGCTCCGTCTCGGAGGCCATCCTCCGCAGCCGCGCCGGCATTCAGGACCCGAACCGCCCGCTCGGCTCGTTCCTGTTCCTCGGCCCGACGGGCGTCGGCAAGACCGAGCTCGCCAAGGCGCTGGCAGAGGCGCTGTTTGACGATGAGAAGAACCTCGTCCGCATCGATATGTCCGAATACATGGAGAAGTTCTCCGTGACGCGCCTGATCGGCGCGCCTCCCGGATACGTCGGCTATGACGAGGGCGGCCAGCTCACCGAGGCCGTGCGCCGCAAGCCGTACAGCGTCGTGCTGTTCGACGAGGTCGAAAAGGCCCATCCCGATGTCTTCAACATCCTGCTGCAGGTGCTTGACGACGGCCGTATCACCGATTCGCAGGGCCGCACCGTTGACTTCAAGAATACGATTCTGATCCTGACGAGCAACCTCGGCTCGGAGTATCTGCTGAACGGCATTACCGACAACGGCGAGATCTCCGAGGAGGCCCGTTCGCAGGTCGAGCAGCTGCTGAAGCGTTCGTTCCGCCCCGAGTTCCTGAACCGTCTGGACGAGATCGTCTTCTATAAGCCGCTGACGAAGGAAAATATCGTCAAGATCATCGATCTGCAGATGGATGCGCTCAATGCACGTCTGGCTGACAAGCAGCTGCGCTGCGAGCTGACGCCGGAGGCCAAGCAGTTCATCATCGACGCTGCTTATGACCCGCAGTACGGTGCGCGTCCGCTCCGCCGCTATCTGCAGCACACAGTCGAGACGCTGCTGGCCCGCCGCATCGTCGAGGGCAATGTGTCGCCCGGCGCGACGCTCCGCGTCGAGGTGCGGGACGACGCCTTGCAGGTCGTCTGAGCGAATTCCGGACAGCCGGGGAGCGGGTTGCCGCTTCCCGGCTGTTTTTTACAAAAATGAAAAACAGGACTTGACAATCCTGTCGGAGTATGTTACTATTTTAGGGCTGATGCAAAGCCTGCCCACGCGGGTGTAGTATAACGGCTAGTACAACAGCCTTCCAAGCTGTGGGCGTGGGTTCGATTCCCATCACTCGCTCCAAATGCGCCAGTAGCTCATCTGGATAGAGCAACTGCCTTCTAAGCAGTAGGTAGGGGGTTCGAGTCCCTCCTGGCGTACCAGCGCAGGGATGCATCAGCTGCCACAAAGATCGGGTCGAAATATGGTGGGTGTAGCGTAGTTGGTTAACGCGTCAGATTGTGGCTCTGAAGATCGAGGGTTCGAGTCCCTTCACTCACCCCATTTTCCCCCGCGCCGGGGCTTGGCACACGCCGGATATTGGGATGTCGCCAAGTGGTAAGGCACCAGACTTTGACTCTGGCATTCGTAGGTTCGAGTCCTGCCATCCCAGCCATCGTCGGAGCAAAGTCACTTTGCTCCGAATTTTTTGCATCATGACCCGCTAGCTCAGTTGGCAGAGCAATTGCCTTTTAAGCAATGGGTCTGGAGTTCGAATCTCCAGCGGGTCACCACGACCGGCAAACGCCTGATGACGTTTGCCGGTTTTTTGACCTTTTGATGACCCTGAAACGTGGGAATCATTGAATTAACACATTACGAATACGATAACTCACTGTTTTTGCTTGCAATTTGCCGAATCCTGTGATATGCTGTCCGCGGTGCTACCAGTACCCCGGTAGGCGGTTTCCCTCGAATCCATTCGGGGGTGATAACTTCTTTTTGCTCCCGATCGAAAGAGAGGGGGTGACAGGCATGGTTACATGGGGAGAATTCTTTCAATTCTGCATGGTCATACTTGCGGTCATTGCCCTGATTTATCAGGACAACAATAAGAAGAGATAATCGCCGCCTCCCCAAAGGAACGATTATCTCTTCATAGTCATTTGGGGAGCCGACCTACTGGCAGCACCCTTTTGTACCTATACTATACTCCAGTTTTGCCTTTTTGTCAAGCGCTCCGCCGGAAGACGGAGCGCTTTTCTCTGTCTTAGTCTTACATTTTTGCGGCCAGCTTGAAGACCTCGTTGGAGCGGCCGATGAGGATGATGTGGTCGCCCTCGCGGAAGCGGTAATCCGGGCCGACGTTCGGGTTGATCTCGTTGTCATGCTTGACGGCGATGATGTTGATCTGATATTTGCGGCGGACATTCAGGCCGGACAGCGTCTGACCAATCCATGCGGCCTGAATGGGCAGCTCATAAATGGAATAATCTGCGGTCAACGGGATGAAATCAAAGATGTTGTCTGCGTTGTAGCGCACGGCGAGCTTTTCGGAGATCTCGCGCTCCGGACAGACGATCTCGTCTGCACCGATCTTGCGCAGGAGGTCTGCCTGAATGTCCTGCTTGGCCTTCGAGACGATCATGCGCGCGCCGAACTGCTTGAGCAGGGACGTGACGACGAGCGAGGCCTGGAAGTCCTCGCCGATGGTGACGAAGCAGATGTCGAAATTGTCGACACCGAGCGCCTTGATGATGGCATCGTTCGTGCAGTCACAGATATTTGAGTCCGTGAAGCGGCCGGAGAGCGCTTCGATGATGGCGGGGTTTTTGTCGACGATCATGACGTCGTTGCCGAGCTCCTGCATTTTGCTGGCCAGATGGCGGCCGGTGCGGCCCATGCCGATGATGAGAACAGATTTCATGAAACGGTTCCTTTCTCTGATTATCCAATGAGGATCTTGCCGGTGGGACGATCCAGCGGCGGCTCGGAGCGGCGCTCCGAGAACAGCAGAACGAAGCTCAGACCACCGATACGCCCGGCGTACATGAGCAGAATGAGAATGACACGGCTCGCGGCGCTGAGCTGCGGCGTCAGCCCGAGCGACAGACCTACCGTCGCAATGGCGGAGACGACTTCGAACGTGACGGCCTTCAGGCCGAACGGCTCGATGGCGCAGATGGCCAGAATGGCCGTCAGGCTCATGCCGAGATAGATGAGCAGAATGGAGCTGGCCTGCCGGAGCGTTTCGCGCTCAATGGACATGCGGAAGGTATTGACGCGCATGCGGCCGCGTGCCGAGGCCAGCGCACTGAGCACCAGAACGGCCAGCGTCGTCGTCTTGATGCCGCCTGCCGTGGAGCCGGGACTGCCGCCGATGAGCATAAGGAAGTCCGTCAGCAGGTTGCCGGAGTCGGACAGCTTGGACAGGTCCACGGTGTTGAAGCCTGCCGTGCGCGGCGTGACGGCCTGGAAGAAAGAGGCGAGGAGCTTTTCCGGGATGGAGAGGTCCGCCATGGAGGCGTTCCACTCAAAGCCGAGGAGCAGCAGCCAGCCGCCGAACAGCAGAATGCCGGATGCCGTCAGAACGAGCTTGCTGTGCAGCTGCAGGCGCTTCCAGCGGAAGCGGCAGCGGACAAGATCACGCCAGACGAGGAAGCCGAGGCCGCCAATGATGATGAGCATACAGATCGTCAGGCTCACAAGCGGATCGGACACATAGGCCGTCAGGGAAGAAAACGGCGCACGCATGCCCATGAGGTCGAAGCCTGCGTTGCAGAAGGCGGAGATGGCGTGGAACACGGCGGCGTAGATGCCGCGCAGCACGCCAAATTCCGGGATGAACCGGATGGAAAGCAATGCGGCACCCGCAAATTCGAACACGAACGTAAAGGGAATGATCTTGCGGATGAGCGCCGCCGTACCGTCGAGCGTGATGTTGCCCGCAGACTGCATAAGGACCTTGCGGTCATAAAGGCCGAGGCGTTTGCCGAGCAGCATGGACGTCAGCGTGATGAAGGTCATGAAGCCGAGACCGCCGAGCTGGATGAGCGCGAGGATCACGAGCTGGCCGAAGACTGTCCAGCCGGTGAACGTATCGCGGACTACCAGACCCGTCACGCAGGTTGCACTTGTTGAGGTGAACAGGGCGTCGAGGAACCCGGCAGGTTCCCCGCGTGAGGCGATGGGGAGCATCAGCAGCCCTGCGCCGGCCAGAATGACCAGCAGGAACCCGACCGCGATGAGACGCGAGGGGGTCAGGTGCATTTTTTTCAAATGAGGATCGCTTCCTTCCGACCGGCCTTCGTGCAGATGGGCCGGTGTTGCTTTCCCAGACAGTATAGCGGATTTGGAGCGAAAACGCAACTGTGATTTTTGACACGAAATTGTATGAATTATTTTTGAAAATTCAAGAAAAACAGTTGAATTTTGGGGTCGTTTGTCATAGAATATTGGTCGGCAGTGTTTTGGAGAGCATACTGCCGCGAAAATCTCTTCTCCGCAGGAGCACCATGCTGAACGTTGTCCTTGTTGCGCCGGAGATCCCGCAGAACACCGGCAATATTGCCCGCACCTGCGCCGCAACCGGCTCCGTGCTGCATCTCATCCGGCCGCTGGGCTTCGATATCTCCGAGCGGGCCGTGCGCCGCGCCGGGCTGGATTACTGGCATCTGGTCGATGTGCGCGTATACGACGATCTCGAGGACTTCTATGCGAAAAACAACGTTGTCCAGCAGCGGCTGTTCTCCACGAAGGCGCCGCGCTCCTACTGCGATGTCTCCTATGACGACGGGTGCTACCTGTTCTTCGGCCGGGAGACGAAGGGCCTGCCGGAGCCGTTCCTCGAGGCCCATTATGATGACTGCGTCCGCATCCCCATCCGGGAGGAGGCGCGCAGCCTGAATCTCAGCAATTCCGTTGCCATCGGCGTGTTTGAAGCGCTGCGGCAATTGAATTTCCCGCACCTGCGGGACTATGGAAAGATGAAAGTGTGAATTCTGCGTATCGCAAGTCTATCAGGAGGTCAATTATGAACTACAACAAGAAATCCGTTGAAGACATCGATGTCAAGGGCAAGCGCGTGCTTTGCCGCTGTGACTTCAACGTCCCCACCAAGGAAGGCAAGATCACGAGCGACAAGCGCATCGTCGCTGCCATGCCGACCATTGAGTACCTTGTCAACCACGGCGCCCGCGTCATCCTTTGCTCCCATATGGGCAAGCCGAAGGGCGAGTGGAAGCCCGAGCTGTCCCTGCAGGTCGTTGCGGACCGCCTGAGCGAGCTGCTCGGCAAGCCCGTCGTGATGGCCAAGGACGTCGTCGGTGAGGATGCCAAGGCCAAGGCCGCTGCCCTGAAGGACGGCGATGTGATGCTGCTGGAGAACGTCCGCTTCATGAAGGGCGAGACGAAGAACGATCCCGAGCTGTCCAAGGAGCTGGCTTCTCTGGCGGAGATCTTTGTGAACGATGCATTCGGCACGGCGCACCGCGCCCATTCCTCCACTGCCGGCGTGGCGGACTATCTGCCCGCTGTCTGCGGCTTCCTCGTGCAGAAGGAAGTCTCCATTATGGGTAAGGCTCTGGCCGATCCGACCCGTCCGTTTGTCGCCATCCTCGGCGGTGCGAAGGTCTCTGATAAGCTGAACGTCATCAACAACCTCCTCGAGAAGGTCGACACCCTCATCATCGGCGGCGGCATGGCCTACACCTTCCTTGCCGCGAAGGGCTACTCCGTCGGCAAGTCTCTGCTCGACAACGAGAAAATCGACTACTGCCGTGACATGATGGCCAAGGCTGAGGCCAAGGGCGTTAAGCTGCTGCTGCCGGTCGACACCGTCGTCGCTGCGGACTTCCCGAACCCGATCGACGCAGACATCGCCGTGAAGACTGTCGCCGCGGACGCCATCCCCGACGACATGGAGGGCCTTGACATTGGCGAAGAGACCCGCAAGCTCTTTGCGGACGCCGTCAAGAGCGCCAAGACCGTCGTCTGGAACGGCCCGATGGGCGTGTTTGAGAATCCGACGCTTGCACAGGGTACCATCGCCGTGGCACAGGCTCTGGCCGATTCCGATGCCGTGACCATCGTCGGCGGCGGCGACTCCGCGGCTGCCTGCGAGCAGCTCGGCTTTGCCGATCAGATCACGCACATCTCCACGGGCGGCGGCGCTTCTCTGGAGTTCCTTGAGGGCCTCGAGCTGCCGGGTATCGCCTGCCTGCAGGATCGCTGAGCGGGAGCGCGGAATGAACAGAAAGTATCGCAAAACGCTCATTGCCGGCAACTGGAAAATGAATAAAACGCCGACGCAGACGAAGGCGTTCATGACCGAGCTGAAGGGCCTGCTGCCGAAGGGCCGCTGGTGTGATATCGCGCTGTGCGTCCCGGCTGTGTGCATCCCGGCCGCAGTCCGCGCCATGCGCGAGACACGCGTGGCCATCGGTGCAGAGAACTGCAATGCGCACACCTCCGGTGCCTATACCGGCGAGATCGCCGCGGATATGCTCGTCGACGCGGGGTGCAAATATGTCATCCTCGGTCACTCCGAGCGCCGCGCCATGGGCGAGACGGATGCGGACGTGAATGCAAAGCTTCATACGGCGCTGGATGCGGGCCTGATCCCGATCGTCTGCTGCGGCGAGACGCTTGCACAGCGGGAATCCGGCGTGACGGAGGAATGGATCACCATGCAGATCAAGCTGGCGCTGGCCGGTGTGCCGGAGGAGAAGATCCGCCGCATCGTCATCGCCTATGAGCCCATCTGGGCCATCGGCACCGGCGAGACCGCAACGCCGGAGCAGGCCGAGGAGGTCTGTCAGCACATCCGCACCATCATCCGCAAGCGCTTCGGCTCGAAGAACGCCCGCGCGATGACCATCCTCTACGGCGGCTCCATGAACGAAAAGAACGCCTTTGAGCTGCTGGCCCAGCCGGATATTGACGGCGGCCTGATCGGCGGCGCATCTCTCGTGCCGGAGAAGTTCGTCCGCATCATCGAGGATGCCAACCAGCCCGTCGGCTGAGAATCGAAATAAATTCTAAGCGGGGTTCGGTCATCCGGACCCCGCGTGATTTTTGAAAGGGAGACAGTATGGAACGCATTCCCATCGTCATCGATACCGACCCCGGTATCGACGACTTTTTCTGCCTTGCGCTGGCCTGCGCTTATTCAGACCGCCTGGACCTGCGCGCCGTGACCACCATGGGCGGCAACAATCACACGGATGTGACGACGCAAAACGCGCTGAATATCCTATCCCTGTTCCGGACGGATGTCCCGGTGGCACGCGGCGCGGACCGCTATCTCGAGGCGGAGTTCGGCGCGCCTGCGGCGAAGTGCCACGGTTCCAACGGCGTGGGGGACCTCATCCTGCCGCAGTCCGACAGGACGCCGGATGCCCTGCCTGCGTGGGACAAGCTCTATGAGATCGCAAAGGCCGCGCAGGGCGAGCTCGTCCTCGTGACGGTCGCGCCGCTGACGAATATCGCGCTGGCGCTGCAGAAGCATCCGGACCTGCCGCACTGGATCAAAAAGATCGTGATGATGGGCGGCAGCATTGGCCGCGGCAACATCACGCCCTATGTCGAGGCGAACGCGGGCCACGACCCGGCAGCCACGAAGCTCGTTTTTGAGAGCGGCATTCCCATCGATATGGTCGGACTGAGCATCACGCTCGGCTGCCCCATCCGGCCGGACGTGTTCGAACGCTATATCCCGGCGCAGCGGGGCGGCTTTCGGGAGATCATGGAGGCGCTCATCCGCTTCCGCAGCGGCGAGGCCATGCACGATGCCGTCGCCATCTCCACACTGCTGGACGACCGGCTGATGACGTGGCAGACCGGTGAGATCACCGTGGAGCTGGCTCCGCCGGAGCGCAGCGGCCAGACCGTGCTGCATCCGTCGGAACATGCCGACATGCGCGCCGCCGTGGCCGTGGATACGGACCGCTATGACGCCATTATCGGCGGTATGCTGCAGCGTTTGGAGAAGAGGCTGCGGAACTGAATACGGCATTTTTCCGCCGCAGAGATGCGTTCTCTGCGGCGGCTTTTTTGCGTTTGAAGCTATCTTATAGAAAAAGATACCTTGACAGGCGAAGTATCTTGTGCTATAGTAGACTCACAAAGGCTGCCAGATGCGGCAGCGGGAAGGAGGCTGGAGTTCCTTGTATATTGCGGGAGACCTGATCCGCGGCCATACGGAGACCATTATCCTGGCGCGCCTGATGCAGCGCGACAGCTACGGCTACGAGATCAATAAAACGGTCCGGGAGCTGTCCGGCGGGCGTTATGAGCTGAAGGAGGCTACGCTCTACACTGCGTTCAAGCGGTTGGAGGAGACCGGGCAGATCATGTCCTATTGGGGCAGCGAGGCTACGGGCGCCCGGCGGCGCTATTATCGCATCACCCCGGCCGGACGCATGGCCTACCAGGAGCAGGTCAGCGTCTGGGAGGCCACAAAAGAGATCATTGATCGGCTGATCGCCATGGAGGAAGAGTCATGAGAGAACAATTAAGGCAGGAGGTGCTGCGCCGCTTTGCGGGCGCACCGGACACGCAGCAGGCGCGCGATCTGCGCGATGAGATCCTGAGCAATACCCTGCAGCGGTATGACGATCTGCTTGCCGGGGGAAAATCGGAGCAGGAGGCCTATGCCAGCGCGCTCGAGAGCATCGGCGATGTGGAGGAGCTGCTTTCCAGCTTGCCGCGCACTGCGCAGGCCGAGCCTGTACGGGAAGCGCAGCCAAAGGCACCGAAAAAGGAGCCGCGTTCCCGCGGCATGCGCATCGCCTGCGCCATCGTGTGGCCATGCACGGCTCTGCTGGCTGTGGTCATCGGCTGGTATGGCTCGTGGGGCTATGCCTGGGCGGTGTTCCCGCTTGCAGCGGCGTTGCTGCATGTGGCCGAAAGCGTGATCCTGCTGGCGCGCGGCCGCCGCGCGGGCTGGCGGCTCGTGGACGGCCTGCTGCGGCTGTGCATCTGCGTGCTCTATGCCGTCCTGACGGCTGCAACGGGCAAGTGGATCGTGACCTGGCTCGTGTTTCCGATAGGTGCGGCGCTCGGTGGCGTGCTGAGCAGCGTGCGGACTCTGGTGGAGGGTGTATAAGATGAGAGCAAAAGCTATCGTAAAGATCTGTATCTGCGGCACAATTGCGCTGGTGCTGGCCAGCATGCTGGTCAGTCTGCTGGCGCTCCCCAGAGTGCTGGACTGGAAGATCGGGGACCTGTCTCTCCATTGGATCGACGACCACGGCGGCGACGAGGGCTATACCGTCGGCGAGGCCTCCGTTTCGGGCGAGGTGCGTGAGCTGGACGTCAGCTGGCTCTCCGGCAGCGTGACAGTGGAGCTGACGGACGGCGACGCCGTGACGCTCCGCGAAGAGCCGCAGCCCGAGAGCAGCGATGCCCGTATGCGCTGGAAGCTGCAGGACGGGAAATTAACGGTTTATTCGCAGAAAAGCGGCCTGACGATCCCGACGCGAGCCAAGCAGCTGACCATCGGCATCCCGGCCGGCCGGGCCGGGAAGCTGCAGAAGCTCAGCCTCGACCTCAGCGCAGCCACGGCTTCACTCCCGGCACTGACGCTCCGTGAGCTGGAGCTGGACAGTGTCTCCGGCAGCGTGACCCTGACGGGCGGCGCGTATGAGAAGCTGGACTTCGACAGCACGAGCGGCGACCTGACCCTGACGTCCGCCGCAGTCGGTGAGCTTTCGGCCGACACGACATCCGGCTCGCTCACGCTGGACGGCGCGTTTGAAACGATCGACTTTGACACCACGAGCGGCGCGCTGCATCTGACGGCCTCCGCCCTGCCGCGGGATATCAGCTGCGACACGGTCAGCGGCGGCGTGACGCTGACGCTCCCGGAAAACGGCGGCTTCTCTGCCACGCTGGACAGCGTGAGCGGCGATCTGACAGTCGACGGCTTTGCGGGCAGCCTGCACAGGGATGAGTTCGTTTACGGGCAGGGCGGCCCGGCCTATGAATTTGACAGCGTGAGCGGCGACGTCCGCATCTGCTGCGCCTGACGGGCGGAATGCATATGAAGCGTTGGCTCGCCCTGCTGCTGATCGCTGCCGTACTGCTCGCCTCCGGGTGCACGGCTGCGCGGCAGGACCGGCTGTATCTCTACGGCGAATTCCATGCGAACGACGAGCTGCTGCAGCGGGAGCTTGCGCTCTGGAAGGACTATTATGCGGGCGGCATGCGCGACCTGTTCGTCGAGCTGCCGTACTTCACGGCGCAGTATCTGAACCGCTGGATGCAGGCGGACGACGATCAGATCCTTCTGGAGGTCTATGCCGACTGGAAGGGAAGCGCGTCCTATCATCAGAATGTGCTGGACTTTTACCGCGGTATCAAGGAGGCCTGCCCCGAGACCGTTTTCCACGGGACGGACGTCGGCCACCAGTATAATTCGACCGGCTACCGCTATCTGAAGCTGCTGCGCAGCGAGGGAAAACGCGATACGGAGGAATACCGCCTTGCCAGCGAGAACATCGATCAGGGGCTGGAATTTTACCGCACGCAGGACGGGGAATTCCGTGAGAACGCCATGACGCAGAACCTGCTGCGGGAATATCGCGCGCTGGGCGGCGGCTCCGTCATGGGGATCTATGGCGCTTACCACACGTCGATGACCAGTGACGACGGCGTGCAGACCATGGCAAGCCGCCTGACGGAGGCGCTCGGCGACAGCGTGATCTTCCACGACCTCCGCGAGGAGTAAAAATGGGGCTGCTGGAGAGGCGCACTCCGAAAGGAAGTGCGCCTCCGTTATATTCGCCTGACGGCGAGCGATATTGTCCTTTGGACAGTGATATTATGCTTCGCATCGTGATATTGCCTGCGGCAGTTTGACCGGCGAATATAATATTACAAAAGCCATGCGGCTTTTATATCACTTTCCGAAAAGGAAAATATCACTCCGGGCAAAGCCCGGAATATCACTTTAGTCCATTGTCCATAGGCACAGCATGAAGCCTCTCCTGACGGCAGCCCCAAAATAAAATCAAATTTTCGCGTGCTCCAATTTCAGGAGCGCGCGCTTTTTTTCCATGCCTCCGGCGTAGCCGGTCAGGCTGCCGTCCGCGCCGATGACCCGATGGCAGGGGATGAGGATCGAGATCGGGTTGTGCCCGACCGCCCCGCCGACGGCCTGCGCGGACAGGTGCGCGAGCCCGCGCTGCGCGGCCAGCTGCTGCGCGATCCGGCCATAGGTCGTCGTTTCGCCATAGGGGATCGTCAGCAGAATGTCCCATACCGCGCGGCGGAACGGCGAACCGCTCGGGTGGAGCGGCGGCAGAGCTGCAGGGCGCTGCCCGGTGAAGTAGCCTTCCAGCCAGCACCGGGCCTCCTCCAGAATGGGCGTTTCCGCCTTCGCAGCCGAAGCAGGAAGGCCCGCGCCAAAATATTTCGCACCGGTAAACCACAGACCGGTCAACCCGATCTCATCCGCCGCGAGCACGATACCGCCCAGCGGGGAGGCGCAGCTTGCGGTAAAGATCATGTTATTTTCCTCCGTTCGCGCTCTTCGGCGCGGGGTCCGTCAGCTCCGGGATCGCGCCGCCGGAGACGGCCCAAAGATACAGGCTCGCCACGCTGCCATAGGGATGGAAGCGGCGGCGGTATTTTTCAAACAGCGCCCGGTCGATGCGGCGATGGCGATAGACCATGCGCAGCCCACGCCGGATCGCAAGGTCGTCATAGCTGAAAATATCCGGCCGCTGCAGGCAGAACAGCAGGATCATCTCCGCCGTCCAGACGCCGATGCCGCGCAGGCTGCTCAGCGCACGGATGGCCTCCGCATCGTCCATGCTGCGGACGGCCTCCAGATCGAACGAGCCATCCACAATTCGCCCGGCAAGGTCCGTGAGATATTCCGCCTTGCGGAACGTCATGCCAAGGGCCTGCAGCGCGGGTACACCGGCGGCTAAGATCGTTTCGGCGCTGACAGAGCCGAGCGTGTCCTGCATGCGCTGCCAGATCGTGGCCTGCGCCTTCATGGAGATCTGCTGGCCGATGATGTGGTGCACGACGGCGGAAAACAGATCAGGGTCCACCGTGCGCTCCACCGGCCCGATACGGTCGATGACCGCAGCCAGCCGCTTGTCCTTCCGGCGCAGATACGCCAGCTCGGCCTCGCCGTAGATAAAATACATCAGCCCCACCTCCTGATGGGACTATTATAGCACATACGTTCGAGATAGCAAGAGTGAGCATATAAAAATCTGAGGCAGCGCTTTGCGGCTGGATGTGCCCGCTTCGACACTGCGATTTTATGACAAGGAGGGCCTGCTGCCGTTTGTGGAGCGGTTGCCGGGCGGCATCCGCATGTTTCAGGACACCGATCTGGAGTGGCTGCAGATCATCGGCTGCATGAAAAAGGCCGGAATGTCCATCCGCGACATCCGGCAGTATATCGAGCAGGCCCAGCAGGGCGACGATACCATCGTCCTGCGCCTCGTAATACTCCATCGTCAGCGCGAGGTCCTGCTTGGCTGGTTGTCTGCTTTTTGAGTTTATACTGCATCGTATACGACGGAGAGGACATAGTCCTCCGTGACGGTCTGCTCGAGGCGGCGGCCGAACAGCGTTTCGTGCAAGCCGTCTGCTGCTGCGGCGGGCAGCGTGCGGAAATCGACGCCGAGGCCTTCGCCGGTGTATTTGACCCATGCCTCCTTCGCGGTCCAGAGCTGCAGGAAGCGCAGCGAGTCGAACCGGCCGCCCGGCACGGTGAAAACCAGCTCCTCCGGCGTGCAGATGCGCGCAGCCAGCGCGGCGCGGACGGGCCGCCGCGCCTCAAGATCGATGCCGACAGGGCCGCCGTGCACGGCGCAGCACACGAAGTTCCCGGAGTGGCTGCAGTTGAAGGCCGGGCCGTCTGGCACATAGGGCTTGCCGTTCCTCCCGACCCGGATCACAGGCGTCTGCGCACCTGCCTCGCGGAGCAGCGTGCGCGCCAGATGGTCGGCGCAGATGCTGCGGGCGCGGTCCTCGGGGCGGCGGAACTGCTGCCAGCGGGCGCGGCGCTCCGGCTCTGCTGCGTCTTCCCACCGGGCAAGCTCCGCTGCGGAGACGGTCCGGATGTCAAGAACGGCGCAGCGCATAGCTTGACCACCACGGGCCCGTCAGGCGGACGTAGGCATATTCCAGCGGAACGGTGAGTACAGAGCCGATGAGCCATGCGGCAAACAGCGGCAGGCTGAGCGGGTGCAGGATGCAGCAGAACAGCAGCCGCAGCGACGTGCGCACGGCTGCGCCGAACAGCATGCGCGGCCCACAGGCATAACGCACGCGGCGGAAGACCAGAAAACGGTTGAAGCAGTAGCTCAGCGCCGCGCTGCCCGCGCCGCACAGCGGGATGGAAAACAGGAAGAAATGCCACCCGAGCGTCAGCGACAGCAGCAGGATAGCAGCTACATGCAGCAACCACGCCAGAACGGAGCCGCGCGCCGTATCCAGCATACGGCGATAAATGCGCAGCGTATCGCGCAGTGGGTCAAAGTGTGAGCTCTGGTTGCCGTCGAGATAGACCGTCTCGATGGGCAGCTGCGTGATGGACAGCTCCTGCCGCGCGGCGTAGAGAAGCACGTTCATTTCATAATCATATTTCTCTCCGCCGATCTCCGTGAGCCACGGCAGGCAGTCCGTGGAAAAGCCGCGCAGGCCGGACTGGTTGTCCTCCAGAAAGCAGCCTGCCGCCAGCGAAAAGAAGAAGCGCGACAGGCCGTTGCCCACGCGCGAGCGGAGCGGGACGCTTTTCCCGCGCAGCGTCCGGGTGGTGAGCACGAAGCGGCTGCCGGACAGCAGTGCCTCACGCACGCGCAGGATGTCCGTCACGGTGTGCTGGCCGTCGGCATCTGCGGTGATGAATGCGCGGCAGCCCTGCGGCTTCTCTGTCAGATGGTGCAGGGCGCATTTGAGCGCGTGGCCCTTTCCCTCGTTTTTGGGGCAGGTCAGAACCTCGGCATAGGGCAGCAGCGCGGAAAAAATATCCGCATAGGCAGGGCCGCTGCCGTCGTCCGTGACGATCAGCCGGAAGTTCTCCCGGTGCAGGGCCTGCACCAGCGAGATCAGAACGCTATCCGGCTGATACGCCGGGATCAAAACTGCGATCTCCATTTCTTTCCCCCTCTGTGGTCGGTCTGCGCCGCTTCGTCAGGTATGGAAGCACAGCAGCAGAAGCCCGCCCAGAAATGTCAGGAGATCCAGCAGCCCGAGCGCCCAGTCATAGCCGCCTGGCATCCGGAACAGGTTGACCAGCAGCACGACGGCACTCAGCAGCAGGAAAAACACACCGAAGAACAGCCTGGCAAGGGGATGCCCCTTTTTCTTTTCCATTCGGGTACCTCCATACATTATATCAATTTATTATATTTCCGGGCCCGGCCATTGTCAAGGACGGCGGCGCGGAAACGGGATTTTTCCGTCGGAAAACGCCGCGTTGGTTGACGCGGACGGGTGGGTATGGTATGATACCTTTATATATCCCCGGCGGGGCGGAAGGTGCCCGCGCCGGTAGTGAGGAGACAGAACAGCATGGTTTTTTGGAAACGGGAGCTGCGGGAGCTGGAGGCTTCCGGGCACCGGTTCGAGGATATTTTCCGCATTTTTTCCACGGAATTCACGGACACGCCCTTTTCTCTGCAGTTTACTGCCGGGCAGACGCAGCGCATGAGCTATGCGGAGCTGACGGCTCTGACGAACCGCTTGGCGCGTGTGCTGCATGCGCACTTTGCCGGGCAGGAGGGCGCGTTTCTGGCGATCCGCATGGAAAATTCTCCCCTGTGGGTCGCGGCGTTTTTTGGCACGCTGATGGCGGGCTTTCGGCCTCTGCTGCTGAACCTGCGGCTGGACGACGCGACGCTGGCCCCGGTCGAGCAGCTGGCGGCGGGCGTTCTGACGGACCGGCCGCGCGCGGACAGCGTCGATCTGTCTGCAGCAGGTGATGCGGCGGGATTTACGCCCGTCTGGGCAGATGAGATCGCCCTGATGACCTCCGGCACGACCGGCACGCCGAAGCTCGTGCTCTATGACGGCGCTGCCATCACGGCGCAGCTGCTGCAGTCTGAGAGCATCGTGCGCAAGTGCCCGGAGGTCAAGCACGACCGGCTGGCGCGCGAGCTGCGGATGCTGGCATTTTTGCCGTTCTATCATATTTTCGGCCTGATGGCCTCGCTCCTGTGGTTCATTTTCTTCGGCGTGACGTTCGTGTTTCTCGAGCGCTACGACAGCCGCAGCATCCAGTATGCCTGCAAGGTCGGCCGCGTGACGCACTTTTTTGCCGTGCCCGCCGTGTGGGAGCAGACGGCCCGCCAGCTCCTGCGCGAGGCAGAGCGGCAGGGGCAGAAGGAAAAGCTCCTGCGCGCCGTGCGCTTCTCCAACGGGCTGCAGTCCGTCTTCCCGCGGCTCGGCGCAAGGCTGGCGCGGCGCGTGCTGTTCCGCCGCGTGCGGGAACAGGCGCTCGGCACGGAGCCAATGTTCTGCATCAGCGGCGGAGGCTTCCTGCAGCCGCAGGCGGCCGAGCTGATGAACGGCCTCGGCTACGGCATGCACAACGGCTACGGCATGACGGAGACGGGCATCCTGTCCGTCGAGCTGTCGCGGCGGGCCAAATGGCGGCTGTCCGGCGGCGTCGGTCAGCCTCTGCAGGCGCTCTCCGGCGGCTGGCGCATTGCGGAAGACGGCGTGCTGGAGCTGCGCTCTCCGCTTCTATACACGGCCGTGCTCGAAAACGGCGTGCGCGTGCCGCGCGATCCGGAGGCATGGTTCCGCACGCGGGACGTCTTCCGCGCCGAGGGCGGCAGGTGGTATATGGAAGCCCGGCAGGGCGACCTGATCATTGGCGCGAACGGTGAAAATCTCAGCCCGGACCTGATCGAGCAGCGCCTTGCCCTGCAGGCCGGGACGGCCAGTTGTGTGCTCGGTATGGAGCTGGAGGGCGATGAGCGCCCCGTGCTGATCGTGCAGACGGCTGCGGACGACTATGCAAGAGCCAGAGCCTCCGCTGCGGCCTATGAGGCGGTTGCCCGCCTGCCGCTGACGATGCGCCCGGCGCGTATTTTCCTGACGGAGCAGGAGCTGCCCATCAGCTTCGGCAAGCCCCGCCGCGCAGAGCTGCGCGAAAAACTGGCGGACGGCTCGATCGTCCTGACCCCGGCGCACCGGCCGGAGCCGGAGGAGCTGACCCGGCTGGAGGACGAGAGCAGCCGCGCGCTCGTGCAGGAGCTGTGTGAGCTTCTCGGCTCCGTGACGGGGCAGACCGTCGGCCCGGACACGCAGCTCCTGCAGGAGCTCGGCGTGGACAGCCTGACCTACTATAATATTTTTTCCGCCGTTTCGGAGCGCTACGGCATCAGCCTGACGATGGATGCCGCGCACCCGCTGTTCACGGCGCGGGATTTTGCCGCCGCAGTGCAGGCGGAGCGGGAGGCGGTCGAATGAAGCTGCTGTTCCGCTGGATCAACAAGCTGCTGTGCGGCTGGAACGTCGGCCTGTATTTCCGGCCGCGCATCCGCTACGAGGGCAAGAAGCACTGCCCGGCCTTCACACGCGGCCCGGCGATCCTCATCACGAACCACAAGAACCAGATGGACTTTCTTCTGGTGCTGTATCTGTTCTATTTCCGCTATGTGCGCTGCCTCGTCGGCAAGACGTTTTATGAGTGCAACCGCTTCCTGAACTGGTGCCTGCGGATGCTCGGCGCCATCAAGGTCGACCGCTTCTCGTTCGGCATGGACTTTTTCTGCGAGTCGGTCGAGGCGCTCCGGCGCGGGCAGCTGCTGCTCATCTTCCCGGAGGGGCGCTTCTCCACGACGGGAGAAATTCTGGAATTCCGCAGCACGGCGGCCCTGCTCGCCCTGCAGACCGATGTGCCCATCATCCCCATGTGGCACTCCGTGAACTATGGCTTCGGCAAACGCACGGACGTCGTCATCGGTGAGCCGATCCGCCTTTCGGAGCTGTGCTCTACGGCCAATCCGGACGCGGTGGAGCTTGACCGCCTGACGGCCATCCTGCGCGACAAGGTCATCGAGCTGCGCGGCATGGCGCAGGAGGCGTGAGCCATGCGGAAGCTGCTGCAGCGGCTGTGGGATATCGCCGCAGATTTTGCAAATTTTATGGGCGGCCTCGGCATGCGCCTTGTCTGGCTGCCGAAGCTCCATTTTTCGCCCGGCGCGGAGCATGTGCGCACGGACCCCGGTCCGGCGCTGTTCGTGCTGAATCACAGCTGGTGGATGGATGCCCCGATGCTGTGCCTGCTGTGCCGCTGCAGACGCATTTCCGTCGTGGCGGCGGGTGAGATGTTCACGGGCGTGCGCAGCCTTGCCATGCGTTCGCTGCGCTGCATTCCGGTCGACCGGGCCGCGGGCGCGGACCTGAGCTTCTTCCATGAGGCGCTGCGCCGCCTGCGCGCGGGCCGGTGCGTCGCCATCTTCCCGGAGGGGGCGCTCAACCCGACGGAAACGCTCCTGCCCTTCAAGCAGGGCGCGGCGCTGCTGGCCCTGCAGGCCGGTGTGCCGGTCATCCCCGTCTACAGCGCGGGGAACTATCAGCCGTTCCAGCGGCTGCAGCTCCGGTTCGGCGCGCCCATCGTGCTGACGCAGCGGCCGAACGCCGCGGGCGTGCAGGAGGCGACGCAGTGCCTGCAGGACGCCATGGTGCGCCTGCAGGAGGAGCTTTATCTGGAGATGAAACCGAAATATCGGACGCGCGCGGCTGAATTCCACCGCCGCTTCCGGGAAACGACGCTCCGGCGGCAGCGGGAGCAGCAAAAAGGAGAGAGAAATCATGACGCTTGAACGCCTGATCCGTGTTGCGCAGACGGCGCTGGAGGGCTCGGAGGCAGATCTCACCCATGTAACGGTGCAGACCCGCCTGCAGGAGGACCTCGGCCTGAACAGCATCACGATGCTGATGCTCATGATCGGCATCGAGGACGAATTTTCCATCCGCTTCCCGACGGAACGCCTGCCGGAGCTGCACACCGTTGGCGATGTGGTCGCCGTCATCGAGGAGCTGCTCCATGCTCCGGCGTAAACGGCTGGCAGACCTGCCGGAACACTGGGACTTCGGCGAGCTGACGCCCGGTGCGCAGGTGCGTGTGCGGCGCAGCGGGTACTACCACCACGGCATTTACATCGGAAACGGCGAGATCGTCCATTTTGACGGCTCGCCGAATGAGCAGGATGCTGCGGCCGTGCGGGTGCGCCGCACCGGCATGGAGGAATTCCTGCGCGGCGGCCTGCCGGAGCTTCGCATCTATGGCCGTGCGGAGCGAAAGCTGCTGCGCGCGCCGGACGAGATCGCTGCAGCCGCGCTTTCTGCCGTCGGCCGCGGCGGCTATGACTACCGGACGAACAACTGTGAGCACTTTTCCAATGAATGCGCTTTTGGTGAGCATTACAGCCGCCAGAGCGGGGAGGGTAACGAATGAAAAAGTGGTGGATTGTTTTGACAGCCGTTCTGGTGATCGTCGCTGCGGCGGTCGTTGGCTATATGCTCAGCACGGCGCCGCGCGGCGTGGAGAGTCTGCAGGCCACGCAGCCGGAGACGGCCGCGCCCACGGAGCCCGCAACAGAGCGCCCGACGGAGCCGCCGACCGAAGCGCCGACGGAGCCGCCCATGGAGGCGGGCGAGACGCTGGTCCTCAACGGGACGGAGCTTGTCACGGCCGTTTCGGACGGAACGGAATACGTTTCGGCAGACGCGCTGCAGCAGGCGGGGCTTCCCCTGCCGGAGGCGGAGCCGCTTCAAAACGGCGGGACGGACTATTATGTGCTGTCCGCCGTCTCGGAGGAGAATCGCTGCGCGGAATATGTCGACGACGAGACCGGACTTCGCTATCTGACGCCCGGTGCGGCGCGCTTTTCCATCGAGCAGAGCGTGAACGTGCCGGTGCTCATGTACCATGCCGTCAGCGACAATATGTGGGGCATTGACGAGCTGTTTGTCAGCCCGGCCTCCATGGAGGAGCAGCTGCGGTATCTTGTGGACAACGGCTATGAGCCGATCTGGTTCTCCGATCTGGCGGAGCTGGAGCAGTACGAGAAGCCTGTCATCCTGACGTTTGATGACGGCTATGACGACAACTACACGGAGCTTCTGCCGCTGCTGCGGAAATACAATGTCAAAGCGACGGTGTTCATGATCGCCGATGCCATGGGCATGCAGCACAAAATGACGGAGGAGCAGGTGCGCGAGATGGCGGATTCCGGCCTCGTTTCCATCCAGAGCCACGGCCTGACTCATGCGGATATGGATGCCATGGACGAGGAGACGCTCATCCGGGAGCTTGGCGAGTCGCAGCGTATCCTGACGCGCGTGACGGGCCGTCAGCCCTCGGTGCTGTGCTATCCGACGGGCCGCTACAGCGACCTGACGCTCGAGGTCGCAGAGCGCTACTACAACTTCGGCCTGAAAATGGTCGGCGGGCAGTACAATACGGCGGACGATCCCTTCCTTGTGAGCCGCTATTACGTCTCGCGGTATACGGGCCTTGACAGCTTCGCTGCTATGGTCGCCCCTGCGGGCACATAAACCGGCTGCAAAATGCAAAACACGCAAAAGCAGGTCCTTACGGGCCTGCTTTTGCGTGTCAATAGCCTAGCAGAACTCGCCGCCCGCAGGCGGCGAACGAATTGCGATCTCTTTGTCGGAAAAGCCCGAAGGTTTTTTTCGACAGGAAGGCCCGGCCTGCTCTACCGAGCGGCCGGGTCCAGGCTGTCGAAAAACCTGCCCAGCCGGAGGTTTCGGAGGGAAGAAAAGTGTGAAAGGAAACCGTCAGGGTTTCCTTTCGCGTTCAATAACCCGCCGCAGCGGCAGAATTGCAAAATAATACTACAAAATTTCATTTTGCAATTCTGAAAGCAGCTTGGCGAAAAATCCCGAAGGGACTTTTTTGACAAGCTGGGCCCGGCCTGCTCTACCGAGCGGCCGGGTCGTTTTCGTGATCCCTTTGAAGTAAATTATCCAGCATTTTCAGGCACACGGCGCGGAAGACTGCCTCGTCCTCCGGGCTGATGCCCTGCCGCAGCAGATGGTCGGTCTCATCGAGGCACGAGACGAACTGCGCGTGCATGGCGCGTGCCTTGTCCGTCGGCAGGAGCTGCTTGCAGCGCTGGTCGTGAGAGACCGCGCGGCGCTCGAGCAGGCCTGCGGCCTCCATGCGCTGAAACAGGCGGCTGAGCGTTGCACCGCGCAGCTGGAAGCGCTGCTCCACGTCGCGCTGCGTCAGGCACCGGCCCTCGTTGCGCAGCAGATAGTGCAGGATCATACCCTGTGTGCCGGTCAGCTCTACAAGCCCGGCCTCCGATGCCGCTGCGTCCAGATGGCGGCGGATCTGATTGGACAGACATTTTACGACACCGCCGATGGGCTGCTCCATCTGCTGCATGGATACTCCGCCTCCGTTTCTGCTTTTGGAATTTATAAATCTTATTATACCGCCGGATCGCGGCTCCGTCAACCGTTGGATGACAGAATTAACAAAAAATCCATTGACAATTTAGTGATATCGCCATATAATTAGCATGCTAACAATGTGAAGCAAGGAGGAATACCATGCTGAAAACCTTGGGGGCGCAGGTGAAGCAGTATCGCTGGGTCACGTTCATCACGCCCGTTTTTTCTGCGCTGGAGGCCGTGGCCGATATGTTCCTGCCGATGCTGATGTCCCGGATTATCGACAAGGGCGTCAAGGTCGGCGGGCAGGCAGGTATGCAGGCTGTGCTGCATTACGGCGCAATCATGGTGGCCGTTGCCATCGGTGCGCTTGTCTGCGGCATTCTGGCTGGCCGCTTCGCATCGATCGCTTCGACGGGCTTCGCGGCGAATCTGCGGCAGGCCATGTTTGCCAACATCCAGAGCTTTTCGTTCTCGAACATCGACCGCTTCTCCACGGCGGGCCTTGTTACGCGCCTGACGACGGACGTCAGCAACGTGCAGCTCTCCTATCAGATGATCACGCGCATCTGCGTGCGCGCGCCTGTCATGCTCATCACGGCGCTCATCATGGCATTTTCCATTCACGCCAGCCTGAGCATGATCTTCGTTGTGGCCATCGTGATTCTGGCGGCTGCGCTGTCGTTCATCATCTTCAAGGCGACGGGCACGTTCAACCGCGTGTTTAAGAAGTACGACGATCTGAACGCCAGCGTGCAGGAGAACGTCGGTGCCATCCGCGTCGTCAAGGCCTTCGTGCGCGAGGATTATGAGCGCAGCAAGTTCAACAAAGCGGCCAACGCCGTCTACCGTATGTTCGTAAAGGCGGAGACCTACGTCTCGTTCAACAACCCCGTGATGATGCTGACGGTGTTCGGCAGCATGCTGGGCCTGTCGTGGCTCGGCGCGAAGGCCATCGTGCTTGAAGGCTTCACGGAGGGCGGCCTGATGAGCCTGTTCAGCTATGTCATGAGCATCCTCATGAGCCTGATGATGATCTCCATGATCTTTGTCATGATGAGCATGAGCGTGGCAAGCGCCCGCCGCATCTGCGAGGTGCTGAACGAAAAGGCCGACCTCACCAGCCCGGCGCAGGCGCTCACGGCCGTTCCGGACGGCAGCGTGGATTTTGACCACGTCAGCTTCTCCTACCGGCAGGGCAAGGGCAAGCCCGTCCTGCAGGACATCGACCTGCACATCGAGGCCGGGCAGACCATCGGCATCCTCGGCGGTACGGGCAGCGCGAAGTCGAGCCTCGTCAACCTGATCTCCCGCCTGTACGATGTATCGGAGGGCAGTGTTCGCGTCGGCGGGCACGATGTGCGTGAATATGACCTGACGACGCTGCGTGACGAGGTCGCGGTCGTGCTGCAGAAGAACGTGCTGTTCTCCGGCACGATTCTGGAAAACCTCCGCTGGGGCAACGCAGAGGCCACGCAGGAGGAGTGCGAGCGTGTCTGCCGTCTTGCCTGCGCGGACGATTTCATTCAAGCCATGCCGCAGGGCTATGAGACCTACATCGAGCAGGGCGGCACGAATGTCTCCGGCGGGCAGAAGCAGCGTCTGTGCATCGCCCGCGCCCTGCTGAAAAAGCCGAAAATTCTGATCCTCGACGATTCGACGAGCGCCGTCGATACCGCGACGGACGCGCGCATCCGCAAGGCCCTGCGCGAGGAGATCCCGAATACGACGAAGATCATCATTGCCCAGCGCATTTCCAGCGTGCAGGACGCCGACCGCATCCTTGTTCTGGACGAGGGCCGCGTCAACGGCTTCGGCACGCATGAGCAGCTGCTTGCCTCGAACCGCATCTATCAGGAGGTCTATCAGGGCCAGACGCAGGGCGGCGGCGACTTCGACGAGAAGGAGGGTGCATAATATGGCGACGAAACCGATGCGCGGCCCTGCCGGGCGCGCGATGCACGCCACGGAACGGCCGAAGAATACCGGCAAGACCATGCGCCGCACCATGGCCTTCATCCTGAAGCACTATAAGTGGCACTGCCTTGCCGTCGTGATCTGCATCGTCCTGACGGTGCTGGCCCAGCTGAACGGCACGCTGTTCCTGCAGAAGCTCTATGACAGCTATCTTTCCCCCATGCTGGAGAGCGGCAGCACGGACTTCACGCCCCTGCTGCACAAGCTCATCCAGGTCGGCGCGGTCTACGCCATCGGCGTGCTGTGCTCGTGGGGCTATACCCGCCTGATGGTCAATGTCTCGCAGGGCACGATGCGCAACTTCCGCGAAAAGCTCTTCGGCCATATGGAGAGCCTGCCCATCTCGTATTTCGACACGCATTCCCACGGCGACATCATGTCCGTCTACACGAACGATATCGACACGCTCCGCCAGTTCATCGGCCAGAGCCTGCCGCAGCTGTTTTCCAGCATCATCAGCATCGTGAGCGTGTTCGTCAGCATGATCGTGCTCAATGTGCCGCTGACGCTGCTGACGCTCGTCATGGTGGCCCTGATGCTGTTCGCCACGAAGAAGATCGCCGGGAAGTCCGGCAAGTTCTTCGTCCGGCAGCAGCAGGACCTCGGCAAGGTCAACGGCTATATCGAGGAAATGATGCAGGGCCAGAAGGTCGTGAAGGTCTTCAACCACGAGCAGGCCGCCATCGAGCGCTTCAACGAGCTCAATGAGCAGCTGCGCGACAGCTCCTGCCGCGCCAACAGCTATGCAAACGTCCTCATGCCGGTCAACGCCCAGCTCGGCAACGTCAGCTATGTACTGTGCGTCGTGGCGGGCGCGGCGCTGGCGCTGCATGGCTATGTCGGCCTGACGCTCGGCACGCTCGCGGCGTTCATGACGCTCAACCGCAGCTTCAACCAGCCCATCACGCAGGTCAGCCAGCAGCTGAACTCCGTCGTTATGGCCATGGCCGGTGCGGAGCGCGTGTTCCGGCTGCTCGATGAGAAGTCCGAGACGGATGAGGGCTATGTGACCCTTGTCAACGCGGTCGAGCATCCGGACGGCACGCTGACCGAGAGCGAGAAGCGCACCGGCGTGTGGGCGTGGAAGCATCCGCATCAGGCGGACGGCACCGTGACCTATACGAAGCTCGCGGGCGACGTGGTGTTCCACGATGTGGACTTCGGCTATACACCGGAGAAGATCGTTCTGCACAACATCGATCTCTATGCGACGCCGGGCCAGAAGATCGCCTTTGTCGGCTCGACGGGCGCAGGCAAGACAACGATCACGAACCTCATCAACCGCTTCTATGACATTGCGGACGGTAAGATCCGGTATGACGGTATCAATATCAACAAGATCCGCAAGGACGATCTGCGCCGCAGCCTCGGCATGGTCCTGCAGGATACGCACCTGTTCACCGGCACGGTCATGGAGAACATCCGCTACGGCCGTCTGGATGCTACGGACGAGGAATGCATCGCTGCGGCGAAGCTGGCCAATGCGGACGGCTTTATCGAGCGCCTGCCGAACGGCTATGACACCATGCTGACGAGCGACGGCGCGAACCTCAGTCAGGGCCAGCGCCAGCTGCTTGCCATTGCGCGCGCCGCCGTGGCAGACCCGCCAGTGCTGATCCTTGACGAGGCGACGTCCTCCATCGACACGCGCACGGAGGCGCTCGTGCAGGCCGGTATGGACGGCCTGATGAAGGGCCGCACGACGTTCGTCATCGCCCACCGGCTTTCGACGGTGCGGAATGCGGACTGCATCATGGTCCTTGAGCAGGGCCGCATCATCGAGCGCGGCACGCACGACGACCTCATTGCCCAGAAGGGGCGCTATTATCAGCTCTATACCGGCAAAAAGCCGGAGAAATAAAACCAAAGACGCTGCAGCTTTTTCGTGGCTGCAGCGTCTGCTTTACTTCTTCGGCAGGATGACGCGGAACGTCGAGCCCTGCCCGGGGGCGCTGTCGACCTCGATGACGCCGTCGGACAGCTCGACGATGCGCTTGACGAGCGGCAGGCCGAGGCCGTTGCCCATAGCCTTGCGGGAGCTGTCGCCCTGATAGAATTTCTCGAAAATGCGCGCCTGCACTTCGGGCGTCATGCCGCAGCCGTGGTCCATGACGGAGACGACGGCGCATTCCGTCTGGTCGAGCAGGCGCAGGAACAGCTCCTGCCCCGGCTCACTGAATTTGATGGCGTTGCCGATGAGGTTCGTCCAGACCTGCAGCAGCAGCGGCTCACAGGCCGTCACGCTCACGGCGTCCAGCTCGGCACGAAAGCTCAGCGACTTTTCCTCCCACTGCGGCTCGAGCATCACAACGGCCTGCCGCAGCTGCTCATCGAGGCGGAACGTGCTGCGCTGGTCGGAAAGCGACTGATTCTCGAGCTTTGAGAGCATGAGGATGTTGCCGACGAGCGTGGAGAGGCGGTGCGTGTTATAGAGGATCTTGTCCAGATATTCGTCGCGCTCCGCCTGTGTCAGGCCGGTGTCCTGCAGGAGCATGGCATAGCCCTCGATGGCGGTCAGTGGTGTCTTGAATTCGTGTGAGACGCTGGAGACAAAGTCGTTTGTGACGTTGTTGATCCGGTTCATCTCGCGCACGAGTGCGTTGAAGTTCCGCAGGGTCGTCTGCACCTCTTCAAGCTTACTCGGGTCTTCGACCGTGATGCTGTAGTTGCCGCGCGCGACCTCGCGCGAGGCCTTGCTCAGCTTGACCATCGGGGCCAGCACGCGCCGCCCGACGAGAAAGCTGGCGCTGCCGCTTGCGGCCGCCGCCACGAGCAGCAGGGCCACGAGCGTGGAGACGTTGATGTGGCCGATGACGCCGAGCTGCTGCAGGGCCGTCAGCGCGCCGACAACGGCGCCGAACGAGATGATGACGACGATGGCGATGATGAGCAGGTAATACGTCCGCAGACGCAGGGAAAAGCGTTTATCCTTCTTCATGCTTCCGCTCCGCCTTATAACCGATGCCCCGAACGGTTATGATCTCAAAGTCCTGATTCTCCCGGAAGCGGTCGCGCAGCCGGTTGATGTGCACGTCCACCGTGCGGGGGTCCGTGTGGGTGTCGATGCCCCAGATGTCGTCCATGAGCTGCTGCCGCGTGAAGATGTGCCCCGGCGAGGAGACGAGCTTGTATAGCAGCAAAAACTCCTTCTGCGGCAGGACGGTCTGCACGCCGCCCGTCAGAACGGAGAACGAGTCGAATTCGAATGTCGTTGTGCCAAGCGTCTGCCGCCGGTCCGCGACCATCTGCGCGCGCCGCAGCAGGGCGTTGATGCGCAGCACGAGCTCGTTGACGTTGATGGGCTTGACCAGATAGTCGTCCGCCCCGGCCAGAAAGCCGAACTGCATGTCCTGAAAGCCGTCGCGCGCCGTGATCATCAGCACGGGGATGGTATTGCCGCTGTCGCGCAGGCCGCGCACCAGCGCATAGCCGTCCAGCCGCGGCATCATGATGTCCGAGACGATGAGGTCGATATAGTCGCGCTCGAGGACCTGCAGCGCCTCCACACCGTCGGCTGCGCCGATGGGCTGGAAGCCGTGGCGCGTCAGCACGCGGCAGAACAGCTGCCGCAGCTCGGCGTCGTCCTCGGCAACGAGAATCTTGAACATGGGGATCCCTCCGTTTCCGTCTTCCCAGTATACCACAGACGGCCGGATTTTGGAACGGAAAATTTCCGGTTTATGAACTGAAATTCATAATCGGTTGACGCAGAATTGATAATTCCGGGATATGATATCAGTAGAAATAGGAAAAGGACGGGAACGGAATTGAAAAATAAAATGTCGCGGCAGGAGCGCCGCGAGGCGCGCCTGCGCCAGGAAAAGCTGCGCCTGCAGAAGAAAAGCAAGCTGACGCTCGTCGTCTATGCCGTGATCCGGCTCATCGTGATCGGCGTGCTCATCCGCTCTGCCTTCAACGGCCAGATCGAGAGCGTCTATACCTGCCTTCTGACGCTCGTGCTGCTGCTCCTGCCCTCCATTCTGGAGCGGAAGCTGGAGATACGCCTCCCGGCCGGTTTGGAGATCACGGTCGTCGTCTTCATCTTTGCAGCGGAGATCCTCGGTGAGATCGCCTGCTTTTATGTGACGGTCCCGTTCTGGGATAAGGCCCTGCATACGACGAGCGGCTTTATCTATGCGGCGGTCGGCTATTCCATGGCGGACGTTCTGAACCGCCACAAGAAGGTCAGCTTCGAGCTTTCGCCGCTGTTTCTGGCGCTCGTGGCGTTCTGCTTCTCCATGACGATCGGCGCGGTGTGGGAAATTTTTGAATTCTCCATGGATAACCTGTTCCACAAGGATATGCAGAAGGACACAGTCATCCAGCAGATCACCTCCGTGGCGCTCGACCCGACGAACCGCAACATTCCCATCACCATTTCAAACATTCAGGATGTCGTCGTGAACGGCGAGAGCCTCGGCCTCGGCGGTTATCTGGACATCGGCCTGTATGACACCATGGGCGACCTGATCGTCAATCTTATCGGCGCGGTCGTGTTCAGCGTCATCGGCTATTTCCATCAGAAGCACCGCAAAAAGTCCGTTGTGACGCAGCTGTTCGTCCCGCAGGTGGACGAAAAAGAGGAGGATGTGCAGCATGAATGATAAGGAGCACCGCAATCTGGAGCGCGCGGGAAAGGCGGATACGGACCGGATCCTGACGATCCCCAATGTGCTGAGCTTTTTCCGGCTGGCGCTCATTCCCGTGATCATCGTACTGTATGCAAAGAATGAGGTCTGGTGGGCATTCGGCATGCTCGTGCTGTCCGGCGTGACGGATGTCGTGGACGGCTGGGTCGCGCGGACGTATCACATGGTCTCGAATTTCGGCAAGGCCATCGACCCCGTTGCCGACAAGCTGACGCAGATCGCCGTGCTGCTGTGCCTCATGCCTATGAAGTGCTGGTGGGTCGTCGGCATTCTGGTCCTGAAGGAGGTCTCCATCGGCATCATGACGCTCCTGACCCTGCACCACACCGGCATGGTCTACGGCGCGGGCTGGTACGGCAAGCTGTGCACGGCCGTGATCTACCTTTCCATGTTCGTCCTGATGCTCTGGCGGACGGCACCGGACTGGTTCCTGTATGCGGATGCCGCGCTCTGCGCCTGCCTGATCCTGCTGGCGTTTGTGAAGTATGCCATCCGCTACGGCGGCATTCTGCGGGAGGCGCGCGCAGACGGCGCGCGGAAGCAGTCATGAATGCGCCGATCCTCTCGTTTTTTGCGGCGCATGCCCCGCGGCAGGCGCTGCACCGCGGCCGCAGGCGGCGCTTCTTCCGCTGCCCGGCCTGCAGAGCCGTGCAGATCGTCCCGGCAGGCTGCGGCCAGACGAAGATCGTCTGCCGCAAGTGCGGGGAGATATTCTTACGGAGAACCTGAATAATGACGGACCGCCTCGGAACACCCTTCGAAAGGAAGGTGCTCCGGGGCGGTTTTTCTGTAAGAGAGCTTTCAGACAGTTTAGCAAGCAGACGATTCAGTTTCCTGCACTGCGCTGATAGCCCGTTATCAGAATGTACGGGTTTTCCTGCGGGTCTAGCCACAAGAGTGTGTTTACCATATCGGCTTCGGGAAGCCCGATGCAGCCTCCCGTTGCACCCTTGCTGCAATGAAAGAATATTGCACAGCCGCGTTCCGGAATGGTATAGGGAGCAGTGTTAAAACGGATGACGCAAGCATATGCATAGGCGCTCTGATAGTCTTCCAGATGCTCAACATCATCGCTCCACAGATCGAGGATGGACGGGTCGTCGCGTTCCTGCCACGAATTAAAGTAAATGGAATCTTCGTCACATACCCAATCTGAGCTTGGCGTAACGTCTCGCCAAGGCATCTTCAGTCCATCTGGCTTTGGAGAATTTCCGAAAGCCAAACCCAGCGACCAGAGTCCCGCAGGAGATGTGTTGCTCCCGCGTTTGCGTCCGTGCATAATGCCGTTACCTCCAACCCAGCCATGCATCCTGCTCAGACCGGATACAGGCTGCCAGGCTCCGCCCGCCTCCCGCTGATAACACACGGTTTCCGTCTGAATGCCATCCGTCTCCTGTGCTACGACCAGCACCAGTTGGTTACACTCGCGAGAGTCAAGGCCTTCCGGCGTAAGCCCCTCAACTGCCATCCATTTTTCCATCAGCTCCATCTCATTGCAATTCTGATCAGCGGGAAATGTTCCTGCCAGTTCAGGCTGCCATGTAGCCTGCGTGTCTCCCGGCTGCGGCGAAATTGGTACACCGTTTTGATAGAAGGATTCGTCCCAAACGGCGTATGTGCGCTCAGGCTCCGTGGCAATGACCGATGGCGCCTCCGGCATATGGGTGCTGTTCTCGGTATTCTGTGGCTGGGAGGGAACGTTTCCTGCCTCTGTGGCCTCCGTGGGTGCGGTACGGGGTGGAATGCTCTCCTGTTCTATGGTTGGTATATTTCCCTCAATGTCGTGAAGTATATCTGAACAGCAGGCGGAGAGATATATTGACAAAATAGTACAGCATGCACATGGAAAAAGCAGTGCAATAATGCGTTTGCGAAATCCTGCCTTCATCAAATGTAGTAGTAGCCGCCAGTAATATGAGCAGTTGCAAAGCAACTTGCAGAATAGCTGCAATACTGCGCAAGAGGCATATAGGCAGATGTCGTCGAACTCGAATTTGCTGCTATGCAAAAATTACTCACGCCGCGTGAACCAACTGTTCCTGTTGTTCGTGTAACTACCATTGCGTGATCATAGGTTCCACTGTCTACACTTCGCGTGCCAGCTGTGTCCCAGATAATTACATCGCCAACACACGCTTTGGCTAAGCCCAGCCAATAATAGCCTTGTGGACCGGATATAGTATGATCACTGAGCCAGATGATTTTGAGGAAGCCGTTTACATTATCCCATCCCCAATTTAACCAATATTTATCACCATAGTAGGTAGTGTATTGATTTCTGCACCAGACATTTGTAGAATTAGTGCCTGTCCAAGCTGTAGAAACAGCGGGGAATGCAGTTGTCGAAGTACCTGAAGCGCCACATCCAGATAGAAGTCCGGCCCAAACACATTGCGACGCGAAATTTTGGCAATTAGAACTGCTTGCACCAAATAAACTATTAGTTTTATTGTAATATTGCTTGGCGTAATTTACTGCCGCCGTCGGGCTATATGATGTTGTTTGGTATGTTGCTGTGGTTGTAGCTGTGTTATTCGTGTTGGCGGGCTTTTCCATTGTCGAAAAATCATGGTCACCGACAACAGCCAAAGCGGCTGCGTGGGCATCGAATGAGTCATAAACAAACCCGTCTGCTTGTTCATTCGGCATACTTGTCTTTGCTGTGACGATGCCCCAGTTTCCGTTGATTTTTTCCAGTGTCAGATAATAAACACAGTTTAGATAAAATGTATCCTCGAAAGCACCTTCCATTTCATAACAATAATGAACGCCTATTTCCGCGGTGCAAGTATTCCCAGTTAATACGCCCGAGAAATTTTCAAATTCAATACTATCAGAAATGATCTTAAAATCGCAAATATCAGCAATTTCACGCTGGTATTGATTCTGGCTTTCGATATATGCGATCGTGCTGTCAACCTGCTCATTCCGAATAGACTGAACAGTAAACGTAGTGCAGTTGTAATCACTATCTCGTCTGCTGGCATAGATTGAAGAAATAAAAAGCTCACAGGTCGCCTGTATTTCGGCAGCTGTTCCCGCGTTATCAGTCAGACTTGCCCAAGTGCGTTTGTACTCATCTTGTGAGAGTTGTGTCGTGCCTGCAACAGGTATAACTTGATTTTCGTTATGAAGCACAGTCGCATGGTTTGTCTCCGGGTCATAAGAGGCATTTGCTTCAACAGCGGAAGCAGAAAATGCTGTTGCAATGAGCAGAGAAACAATGGACAAGAGGGCAACCACTTTTTTGACTTTTTTCATGACACTTTCTCCTTTCAGAATCTTATCGTTATGAGCAAATGTGCTCAAATTAATGTATGTACGTCTTTATGATGGTAAATTAAATCAATCAGCACTGAACCAAGCAATGGCTATGCGTTAGCACTTTTAGAACCTCAGTAAACGTACTGGATATTTCGATGAATCAGTTATAAAAATCAACTTTTGTATGTTGCATAGCTGGTGTCGGTTATGTATTCAACCGTAGCTGCGGTTAATACAAATTGCGACGTTGCCCGATATTGCCCCACACTATCAAGCGCGACAATGTATTCTTGACTAAAAGATTGGCTCGTAGTAGAATATGTCCAAGTATTATTTGGTGCTGGAATATTCACCCGAATCCACGTACCGCTGACCTTTTTTTCAAGATACGTTGTCACATACGCTGATTTTAATCCGTTTGTCCCGTAACACTTAACAACAACAACTGCTTTTCCGGAGCTACTGATAGAAAGAAGAACCTCCGCCTGTCGAGCATTTGCGTATTGTGGCCGAATGCTATCTGCCCGAAGTGCTTGCACATTATATGATATTGAAATAGTAACAATAATTGCAATTAGAAAACTGAATACACGTTTCATTATTTCACCTCCTATTTCTGTATGGTGTATGCTACGCTTACCATTGCCTCTATTGCCTCTATTTTCTAAGACAGCTGCCGGGGCAAAAATGATACAATTTTTTCGCTTTTTACATACATTTTGGACAGATGGGTTGCTTGACAGTGTGCGGCGTGCGGGGTATCATGATGAATAGTTGGGAGGTGCGTTTCCTTGCTGATGCTGTATTTTGCCCTGATTGACAGCGAAGCCGACCAGCTTCGCTTTTCCGATATTTACAGCAACTATCAGAAGCAGATGCTGCTTGTGGCGAAGCGTATTCTGCACAGTGATGAAGATGCGGAGGATGCTGTTCAGATCGCATTTCTGGGCATCGCACAAAGGATAAAATCCCTGCCGGTTGATGATAGGCGTTTACGGGCTTATGTACTTACCGCAGCCAAAAACGCTGCACTATCGCTGCTTCCGCAGAAGAAACGGCAGGACAATATGCTTGACATTGATGAGCTTCCAATAGCCTCTGACGAGGATTTGTTTGTGAAGGTTATGCAATCTCAGGACTATGACACATTACTGCGTGCTGCGAGAATGCTGCCCGCTCCATATCGTGAGGTATTGCTGATGATCTGCGTAGAGGGGCAGACTGTAGCTGCATCAGCGGCCATACTGCATCGCAAGCCGGGGACAGTGCGCCAGCAGCTCAATCGCGGGAAAAAACTCCTGATTGATTTTTGTCGGAAGGAGGGAATGTGCTTTGAAGAGCAGGGCTGAAACGCCGTTTGAGCGGGCGCTGATCGATGCGACGCTGGAGGAGTACTCGGATGTACCAGATTGTGAGGATAAAATTGCAATTCAATTGTCGGATCACTTTATCCGAAAGACAGAAAAGCTGAACAGGAAGACAGTATCCAAAGGTTGGAAGTATCAGAATACAGTGTGGAAGCGAGTGGCCCTTATTGCAATCCTTGCGGCAGTATTGGCGGCAAGCGCAATGGCGATTCCGGCAGTCCGTGAAGCAATTATCAAGTTCTTCCTCCATGATGAGGGCACCCATTATGAGGTTTCATTCGACCCAATACAGGCGGCTTCTGCCCCGGATTCTATCGAGACAGTGTATCTCCCAACATATATACCGGATGGATATCAGCAGGAATTCAAAACAGTCAGCATTGCAGCTGTGTCAATCGGCTGGCACAATGCGAACAATTGGTGGATTTGCTTTGATCAAGTCCCCATGCCGGAGGACTACGAGAATGCAACAAGGGGAGGCATTAATTCGGAGGGAGCAACAGCGGAATCAACCGGCATAAATGGATTTGAGGTGATCAAAATTACCGATAATGAGGTCATAACCTACATCTGGACAAATCATGAGTATATGTTTACGCTGATGTGCGAAAAAGAAATCCCGGAATCGGAGATGTTGAAGATATTCTCCAGCGTGCAGGCGGATGATCATGCGATCATTGACGGCATGCAATAGGTGCTTTATTAGAGAATGATTGTTGGAGAGCGACTGCCTCCTTTTTGCGGGAACTTCCGGTGCTCTGCTGCGTCTAAGCAACAGAACATCTGCAAAGGAGGAACCACGCATGAAGCTGAAACAACTCATCTGCCTGCTGCTGGCAGCACTGCTGCTCGGGGCCTGCGGCAGTCCCGCCGCTCCGACGGAGGCAACGGAGGAAACGAAGCCGACCGATGCCGGGCTGGACCCGGTCGTTCCGAGTGATGCCGCCGAGTCGTCGGAAAAGCCGGAGCCGGTCGAGGACCTGACTGTACCGGATCAGACGGCGGCGGTAGGCGGGGCGAATTTCGCGCTCGGTCTGCTGCGCAGCGCGGCAAAGCCCGACGCCACGACGATCCTCTCGCCGTATTCCGCCCTGCTGGCCCTCGGCATGGCCGCAAACGGCGCGGGCGGCCGCACGCTGGAGGAGATGGAATATGCCCTCGGCGCGAAGCTGGACGATCTGAATGCCTGGCTTGCTTCCTGCCGCGCGGCGGAGGACGGCGAGGTCGTCTCTGCAAATTCGATCTGGACACGGAATGGAACCGTGCAGCTCCTGCCGGAGTTCCGGCAGACCATGGAGCAGAAATACGGCGCGGAGGTCCATGCCGGGGACCTCAGTGTTGCGGCCATCAACGAATGGGTCGATTCTAACACGAAGGGGCGCATCAAAAAGCTCCTGGAGCAGGATGACCCGAGCATCGTGACCTATCTCATCAACGCCATGACATTCGACGCAGAGTGGGCCAGCCCCTATGAGCCGCAGAGCTGCAGCGAGGGTACGTTCCACGCGAGCGACGGCACGGAGCAGACCGTGACCTACCTGTCCGGTGAAGAGCGCGGCTATCTTGAGGTCGCGGGCGCAACAGGCTTTGTGAAGCACTATTCCGGCGGACGCTATTCCTTTGCGGGCCTGCTTCCGGCCGAAGGGAGCACGCCGGAGGAGCTGCTCGAGGCGTTGGACGGCGCGACACTGTTGAATGCCCTCTGTGAGCCGCAGGCGAAAAAAGTCTATACGCGCATGCCGAAGTTCACGGCATCCACGACGGCGTCGCTGCGGCCCGTGCTTGAAGCCATGGGCATGCAGACGGCCTTTACGGACGCGGCGGATTTCTCCCTGCTGTCCGATACGCCCCTGAAGATCGACGCAGTCCAGCAGAAGACCTATCTGCAGGTCGATGAGAGCGGCACGATCGGTGCGGCCGTGACGAGCCTTCCCATCATGGCGACAACGGCTGTGGAGACGGAGCCGCCAAAGTATGTCGAGCTCACGCGCCCGTATCTCTGCGTGATCTTCGACCATGAGACGCAGAGCATCGTCTTCCTCGGGATTGTGAATCAGATCTCATAACCTGCAGCCCGTGCGCGGAAAATTCCGCGCACGGGTTGATTTTTTCTCCCATTGGTGGTATAACTGGTGATACAAGTTATACAAATTGGAAATGGAGGAACGACCATGGGAAACAACGGCTTCCCGGAGGGAAAATACATGACGACCGTGAAGGTCGGGCCGAAGGGGCAGATCGTCATCCCGGCCGAGGTGCGCGAAATGTTCGGTATCGCGCCGGGCGACCAGCTTCTGCTGCTGGCCGACACGGAGCAGGGCATCGCTCTGCCGCCCAAGGCACAGGCCGGGCAGATCTTTGCGGCCATTACGGCGGCAATGCCGAAGAGAAAGGATGACAAAGCATGAACGCCATTGAGACCCATGCCCTGACGCGCCGCTTCGGTGCGCACACGGCCGTGGACGGGCTGGACCTGACCGTCCGGCAGGGCGAGCTGTTTGCCCTGCTGGGCGTGAACGGAGCGGGCAAGACGACGACGCTGCGCATGCTCTCGGGCCTGCTGCAGCCGACGGGCGGCGAGGCGGACATCCTCGGCTTTCGCCTGACGCAGCAGCCGCAGGAGATCAAGCGGCGCATCAATCTCTCCCCGCAGGAGACGGCCGTTGCGCCGAACCTGACGGTGCGGGAGAATCTGGAGCTTATCGCCGGGATCTACGGCGCCTCGCGCCGGGAGGCCGCGCAGCGCGCGGCGGAGACGATCGCGGAGTTCCATCTGGGCGAGGTAGAGCGCAGCCGGGCCAAAACGCTCTCCGGCGGCTGGCAGCGGCGGCTTTCCATCGCTATGGCGCTGATCTCGCAGCCGCAGCTCGTATTTCTGGATGAGCCGACGCTCGGGCTGGATGTGCTGGCGCGGCGGGAGTTGTGGCAGGTCATCCGGAGCCTGTGCGGCAGAGTGACCGTCATCCTCACCACGCATTATCTCGAGGAGGCGGAGGCGCTTTCCGACCGCATCGGTATCCTGTCGCACGGCAGGCTGCGCATCTGCGGCACGGCGCAGGAGCTGTGCGCCGCGGCGGGCGAGACGCGCTTTGAGGAGGCCTTTATCAAGCTGGCAGGGGAGGGAGTCCAATGAGAAGAATGCGCTTTTTTGCCTCGCGCAACGCGCGCGAAATTCTCCGCGATCCGATCAGCGTCGGCTTCGGCGTCGCGTTTCCCATCCTGCTGCTCCTGCTGCTGAGCTTCCTGAACCGACATATCCCGGCGGAGGCCCACATGACGCTCTTTGAGCCGGAGCAGCTTGCGCCGGGCGTCAGCGTGTTCAGCCTGAGCTTTCTGGCGCTGTTTTCCGCGCTGCTGCTCTCACGCGACCGCTCGTCGGCCCTCATCCTGCGGCTGTATGCCTCGCCGCTGACGGGGCGGGATTTCATCCTCGGCTATCTGCTGCCCATGCTCCCCATGGCGCTGGCGCAGACGCTTGTGTGCCTGCTGGCGGCCATCCCGCTCGGCCTGCCGGTGTCGTGGCGCATTCTGGCCTGCACGGTGATCAATGTGCCCATCGCGCTTGTGAATCTGGCGCTCGGGATGCTGTGCGGCACGCTGCTGCCGGAAAAGGCCGTCGGTGGGATGTGCGGAGCCTTGCTGACCAATGTCTCGGCGTGGCTCTCCGGCATCTGGTTCTCGCTCGACCTTGGCGGAAAGGTTTTCCGCCGCATCGCCTATGCCCTCCCGTTCGCCAACGCCGTCGACGCGGCGCGGGCCGCGTTGGCAGGGGACTGGGGCGGCATGTTCCCACAGCTCTGGATCGTTCTGGCATGGGCCTTTGGCCTGCTGACGGCGGCCATTGTGATCTTCCGCAGAAAAATGACCGCAAGATAAATTTCCGGTGCACCGATTTTCAGTGCACCGTTTTTTTTCTTGACAGGGAAAGCCGAGTATGCTACTATGAAAAAATGTTAAGACTGTCTAACTTTGGAGGGAGAAGCCATGACCTTAAAGGAGCTTCCTGTCGGAAAGAGCGGACTCATTACGGCGGTCGGCGGCGAGGGGATTCTGCGCTGCAGACTGCTGGATATGGGTCTGATCCCCAATACGCGCGTGACGGTGCAGAAGATCGCCCCGATGGGTGACCCCATGGAGATCCGCCTGCGCAGCTATGAGCTGACGCTTCGCATGGACGACGCGGCGCAGATCGAGATCCTGCCGGAGGTGGGCGCATGATCTTTGCACTGGTCGGAAATCAGAACTGCGGCAAAACGACGCTGTTCAATCAGCTCACCGGGTCCAACCAGCATGTCGGCAATTTTCCCGGCGTGACGGTCGACAGCAAGGAGGGCGTGATGCGCGGCGCAAAGGGCTGCAGCGTCGTCGATCTGCCGGGCATCTATTCTCTGCGACCCTATACGGCCGAGGAGATCGTGACCCGCGATTTTATCCTGAATCAGAAGCCGGACGGCATCATCAATATCGTCGACGCCACGAATATCGAGCGCAACCTCTATCTGACGCTGCAGCTTCTTGAAATGCAGATCCCGATGGTGCTGGCGCTCAACATGATGGACGAAGTGCGCGGCAACGGCGGTACCATCGATGTGCAGAAAATGTCCGATGAACTCGGCATTCCGGTCGTTCCCATCGCCGCGGCGAAGAACGAGGGCATTGAGGATCTGGTCGAAAGCGCCGTGCGCGTCGCGCATACGCGCACGCTGCCGAAGCGCGTGGATTTTTGCGACGACGGTCCGGTGCACCGCTGCATCCACGCCGTCTCGCACCTGATCGAGGATCACGCGCAGGCTGCCGGGATGGCCCGGCGCTTTGCGGCGACGAAGCTCATCGAGGGCGACGAGGACATCATCAGCCGCCTCCTGCTCAATCAGAACGAGCTGGAGATGGTCGAGCACAGCATCGTCGAGATGGAGGACGAGGGCAAGCTGGACCGCAATGCCGCCATTGCCTCCATGCGCTATGACTACATCGAGCGCCTGTGCTCCAAAACCGTGGTCAAGTGCCGCGAGAGCCGCGAGCATCTGCGCAGTGTGCGCATCGACCGCGTGCTGACGAACAAATATGCAGCCCTGCCGATCTTTGTCGGCATCATGCTGCTGATCTTCTGGCTGACGTTCGACGTGGTCGGCGCGGGCCTGCAGGACCTGCTGGCGCTGGGCATCAGCCGCCTGAGCGCGGTGGTCGACCATGGCCTCACGGCCTATGGCATGAACCCGGTGGTACATAGCCTTATCATCGACGGCATTTTTGCCGGCGTTGGCAGTGTGGTGAGCTTCCTGCCCATCATTGTGGTCATGTTCTTCTTCCTGTCCATTCTGGAGGATACGGGCTATATGGCGCGCGTCGCCTTTGTGATGGACAAGCTCCTGCGCAAGATCGGCCTGTCCGGCCGCAGCTTCGTGCCGATGCTCATCGGCTTCGGCTGCACGGTCCCCGCCGTGATGGCAACGCGGACGCTGCCGTCCGCACGCGACCGCCGCCTGACGATCCTGCTGACGCCGTTCATGAGCTGCTCGGCCAAGATCCCGATCTATGCCGTGTTCACGGCGGCATTCTTCCCGCAGCATGCTGTGCTCGCTATGGCGCTGCTTTACTTTGGCGGCATGGTTGTCGGCGTGCTCATCTCCCTGCTGCTGAATCACACGGTGTTCCGCGGAAATCCCGTCCCGTTCGTTATGGAGCTGCCGAATTATCGCCTGCCGACGCTCAAGAGCGTGGCCATGCTCCTGTGGGACAAGGCGCGCGACTTCCTGCAGCGCGCATTTACGGTCATTTTTGTGGCGACGCTTGCCATCTGGTTCCTGGAGTCGTTTGACCTGCACCTGAATTTCGTGACGGACAGCAGCAGGAGTCTGCTTGCGTCTATCGGGCGCATCCTCGCGCCGGTGTTCCGCCCGCTGGGCTTTGAGGACTGGCGTGTGACGACGGCTCTCATTACCGGCTTCACGGCCAAGGAGGCTGTGGTCAGCACGCTCGGCATCCTGACCGGCGCGGGAACGGAGCACCTGAGCGCGGCGCTCTCCGGCCTGTTCACGCCGCTGTCGGCCGTGAGCTTCCTGACGTTCACCCTGCTCTACACGCCGTGCGTCGCGGCCATTGCCGCCATCGGGCGCGAGCTGGGCGGCAGGCTGCGTGGCGCAGTCGTTGCGGTGTTCCAGTGCGTTGTGGCCTGGTGCGTTGCAGCGGGGCTGTATCAGCTCCTGCTGCTGATCGCCTGACGCATGGGCTGGCTGGAATGGGTCGTGCTGGCGCTGCTGGCGGCATGGCTGGCCGTGTCACTTTGGCGCATGCTGCACCACCGCGGCTGCGGCTGCGGCGGCTGCAGTGGAGACTGCGCCCACTGCCGGACGTCCTGCGGAAAAGAAGACAGATAAAGGGGATGCGGCTGCATCCCCTTCAGACTGTCAAAAAACCTGCTTAGCCGAAAATTTCGGAGGGAAGGATAGTGTGAAAGGAAACCGTCAGGGTTTCCTTTCGCGTCAAATAACCCGCCGCAGCGGCAGAATTGCAAAATAGTGCTACAAAATTATATTTTGCAATTCGGAAAGCAGCTTGTCTAAAAAGTCCCTTTGGACTTTTTAGACAAGCTGAGGGGGATGCGGCCGCATCCCCTTTTGCTTTGACATCCGGCGGAAGATGTGCTATACTTTCCCGGTGTTGGCATAGAATCGAACAGATAACCGGAAAGAAGGTTTTTCATGAATTTTATCGAATGGCTGAAGGTCATCTTGCTCGGCATCGTGGAGGGCATCACGGAATGGCTCCCCATCAGCAGCACGGGCCATCTGATCCTGACGGACGCCATCTGGCCGCTGCAGCAGTCGGATGCGTTCAAGGAGATGTTCAACGTCGTCATCCAGCTCGGCGCGATCCTTGCTGTTGTGGTGCTCTACTGGAGCAAGCTCTGGCCCTTCCACCGTAAGCGCATCCCGCAGCGCTCGTGGTTCGCCCAGCAGAGCACGAACGGCTTCGTGGGCGGCCTGCAGCGCTTCGGCGACCGTTATTGCTGCATGGACAAGATCGTCATGTGGCTGAAGATCGCGGTGTCCTGCCTGCCTGCCATGCTCATCGGCCTGCCTCTGAACGATTGGCTCGACAAGCACTTTTATAACCCGACTGTCGTGGCCCTGATGCTGCTGCTCTATGGCGCCGGCTTCCTGCTCGTCGAGCGGTATAACCGCAGCCGCAAGCCGCGCGTGAATTCCATCGCGGCGCTGCGCTGGTCGGATGCGCTGCTCATCGGCGTGTTCCAGGTGCTCGCACTCATCCCCGGCACGTCGCGCTCCGGTGCGACCATTCTCGGCGGCATCCTCATCGGCACGTCGCGCGAGGTCGCCGCGGAATACACGTTCTTCCTCGCCGTGCCCGTGATGTTCGGCGCGTCGCTGCTGAAGATCGTGAAATTCGGCGCGATCAGCGGCACGGAGCTTGGCGTGCTGCTCGTCGGCATGGCGGTCGCCTTCGGCGTGTCCATCCTGGCCATCCGCTTCCTCATGGGCTATATCCGCAAGCACGACTTCACGGCATTTGGCTGGTATCGCATCGGCCTCGGCCTGCTCGTGCTGCTGTACTTCTATGTGATCCGCTGATATCAAGCGGGACCGCCTCACAAAGAGAGGCGGTCCCGGTATTTATATGTACTTGATTTCGAGGCTGCCGAAGCTGAGATCGGCGTCCAGCAGGATCTGTGCCTCGGGATGCTCACAGGGCGTCCCGCGCTGATCGAGGCTGGCTGCCGTCGTGTCCTTCCCGGAGACCGTGACGGCGAAGCGGTCCGGCACGAGCAGCGTCAGGCTGCCGAAATTCGTCTCGACGGTCAGCGGGCAGTTGTCCTGCACGGCCTCGCAGCCGGACAGATCGACGGTGAAGTCTCCGAAGCTCGCCTCGATTTTGCCGCTGCGCAGCAGCGGCGTCACGACCGGCACGCGGCAGGAGCCAAAGCTCAGCTCGCAGCTCAGGTGACCGTTATCGCAGCGCGTGTCCTGCGTGAATTTCCCGCCGTAGGAGGCGCGCACATGGTGCTGCTTCCGCCTGCGGCCGCAGAAATAATCGACCAGCAGGCTCACGCCCCACAGCAGCAGAAAGACCGGAATCAGGACGCTCCAGCGGAAGCCGATGGACAGAAAGCCGAATGCGGTCAGCAGCGAATAGCCGCCCACGAGCATCAGGCCGATACTGAAGCAGGAGAAGCGGTGCGTCAGCATGCTCAGACCGCCCAGCAACAGGGCGGATGTCCAGAGGATCGTCCAGACGGATACATCGAATTTTCCCAGCGCATTAACAAGAAACAGCGCGCCGATGGCGAGGACGTAGATCGCGAACCACAGCCCGCTGCGTGCGGCGCTGCCGATGGTGTAATCCAGAATGTGTTCCTTCTCCTCCGGCTTGATGACCTCTGCCTCGTGTACGCGCTCCTCCTTCGGTGGTGTGCGGCCGAGCAGCTCATCCACGCTGATGCCGAAGATGGAGGCAAGCTCCGGCAGAATGGTGATGTCGGGGCAGGAGAGGTTGTTCTCCCATTTGCTCACCGCCTGTGCGCTCACGCCGACGCGCTGCGCCAGCTGCTCCTGCGTCATGCCCAGCCGCTTGCGGTGATAGGCAATGCGCTTTCCAAGCGTTCCCTGTTCCATTGTGGTTTCCCTCCTTCATGTTCTGGCATTACCATATCATGAATTGGCCGAAAAAGCTATCATCCGGTCGTTCATTTTGCAAAAAACCGCCGCTCAACTCCCGGTTGAGCGGCGGTTGCGTCTCTCAAAACGACAATGCCCGGCGCTTTCGCGCCGGACATTGGAGAAATCAGGTTTACTTCTTCTCGGACTCAGCGATCTCCTTCAGGGCATCCTTGCGGCTGAAGTTCGCGCGGCCCTTCTCATCGAAGCCCATGAACTTGACCCACGTCATGTCGCCGACGTTCAGAACGTCCTCGACCTTTTCGACGCGGCGGTTTTCGAGCTTGGAGATGTGGACCATGCCGTCGTGGCCCGGAGCGATCTCGACGAACGCGCCGATCGGCAGGATGCGGACGACCTTGCCGTAGTACAGGGCGCCGACCTCGGGGACGAAGCAGATGTCGTCGATCATCTTCTTGGCGGCGTAGCCCGCAGCGGGATCGACCGCAGCGATGAAGACGTTGCCGTCGTCGTCGATGTCGACCTTGGCGCCGGTGTCGGCGCAGATCTTCTGGATGGTCTTGCCGCCGGAGCCGATGACCTCACGGATCTTCTCGACGGGGATCTTCATGGAGATCATCTTCGGAGCGTACTCGGAGACGTCCGCGCGCGGCTCGGAGATGCAGGGGAGCATGACCTTGTCCAGAATTTCAAGACGGGCCTTGCGGCAGCGCTCGAGTGCGTCGGCAATGATCTCCATCGTCAGGCCCTTGTTCTTCAGGTCCATCTGAATGGCGGTGACGCCTTCCGTCGTACCGGCGACCTTGAAGTCCATCTCGCCGTGGAAGTCTTCCACGCCCTGGATGTCCGTGAACGTGCGCCATGCGCCGGTCTCCTGATCGGAGATGAGGCCGCAGGAAATGCCGGCGACCGGGCGCTTGATGGGAACACCGGCGTCCATCAGTGCCAGCGTGGAGCCGCAGATGGAGGCCTGCGACGTCGAGCCGTTGGAGGACAGGACCTCGGAGACGACACGGATGGCATACGGGAACTCCTCAACGCTCGGGATCACAGGCAGCAGGGCCTTCTCGGCGAGGGAGCCATGGCCGATCTCGCGGCGGGAGGTGGAGCGGCTTGCTCTGGCCTCGCCGGTGGAGAACGACGGGAAGTTGTAGTGGTGGATATAGCGCTTCGTCTCTTCCGGATAGATGGTGTCGAGCTTCTGCGCGGCAGACAGCGTGTTGAGCGTGCAGATGGACAGGACCTGCGTCTGGCCTCTGGAGAACAGGCCGGAGCCGTGGACGCGCGGCAGAACGCCGACCTCGGCGTCGAGCGGGCGGATCTCATCCATCTGGCGGCCGTCGACGCGCTTGCCCTCGAGCAGCCACTTCTTGACGACCTTCTTCTGCATCTTATACAGGCAGACCTCGATGTTGACGTCGAAGTCCTCATACTTTTCGGCGAACTTGTCGGCGAAATCGCGGCGGGCCGCGGTCAGGCGCTCCTCGCGGACGTTCTTGTCGTCGGTGTCGAGGGCATATTCGATCTGGTTCATGCCATAGGCGCACAGATCGTCGAGCAGGTCGTGGTTGACGGCTGCCTTTTCAAACGTGAACTTCGGCTTGCCAATGGTCTCGACGATGGTGTTGATGAACTTCACGACCTCCATGTTCGTCTCGTGGGCGATGCGGATGCACTCGAGCACGATGCTCTCCGGGGCTTCCTTGGCCTCGGTCTCGATCATGACGACCTTCTCGAACGTTGAGGCGATGCACACGAAGCACTCGGAGGCGCTGCGCTGCTCGGCAGAGGGGTTGATGACGTACTGGCCGCCGACATAGGCGACGTTCGTCGTGGCGATCGGGCCGTTCCAGGGGACGTCGGAGCAGGCCACAGAGATGGAAGCGCCCAGAGAGGCGACGATCTCAACGGGGTTCTCGTAGTCGTTGGCAAGGACGGTGCAGGTCACGACGACATCGTTGCGCAGCTCATCGTCGAAGAGCGGGCGCATCGGACGGTCGATGATGCGGCTGTTGAGGATGCCGCGCTCGGAGGGCTTGCCCTCGCGGCGGTTGAAGCTGCCGGGGATGCGGCCGACGGCGTACATTCTCTCCTCGAACTCGATGGTCAGCGGGAAATAGTCGATGCCGGGCTTGGGATCCGGGGAGCAGGTGACGGTCGTGAGCACGACGGTGTCGCCGTAGCGGCAGATGCACTCGGCGTCGGCCAGCTCTGCGACCTTGCCGGTCTCGACGGTAAAGGGACGGCCGCCGATGGAAGTCTCAAACACATGGTGGTTGGGATACTGTTTTCTGGTGATCATGGTTTATCCTCCTGTCAGAATGAAGTTCCACGGGAGGTTTAGCACTTGAAGCCGCGGCCAAACGCGCGCTCGGCAGCGCCTTCAACTGCTAAACTTCGCTCCCGTGTGCGGGGAAATGCGGGGATGGGGAAATCGTGAAAATGGGCGGACCGCTGGCGGGCCGCCCATTGTTCGTGATTACTTACGGATGCCCAGACGAGCGATGATGGCGCGATAGCGGTTGATGTCCTTCTTGGCCAGGTAGTCGAGCAGGCTGCGGCGCTTGCCGACCATCATGAGAAGGCCGCGGCGGGAGTGATTGTCGTGCTTGTGCTCACGCAGATGCTCGGTCAGCTCGTTGATGCGGGCGGTCAGGATCGCGATCTGGACCTCGGGGGAACCGGTGTCGCCCTCATGGGTCGCATACTCGGCGATGATAGCGGTTTTCTTTTCCTTCTGGATCATGGGAATACTCCACCTTTCAAAATATTATCCAACGGCTAAGTCCGGGCGGGCGGAATGCTCCTTCCGGAGCGGTCTCCCAGAACTGAGCGCGTGGATGTACCGGCAAAATTACCAGCCGTAATATCGTAGCATAGAATGACGGAAAAGTAAAGGATTATTTTTCGTCCGCGTCGCTTTTCTGCGGGATCCCGGCGCTTTCCGGCGCGCGGAAATCCAGTGTGATGGAGGCAAGCTCCGTCTGCAGAGGGTGATAGCGCACACCTGCGGCGTCCAGCATGCGCTTTGAGGCACGGATGTTGGCCGTTTCGGCGTATTTGTCGGAAAAATAGATGATCTCCCGGATGCCGCTCTGGATGATGGCCTTGGCACACTCATTGCATGGGAACAGGGCCACATACAGCCGCGCGCCGCGCAGCACACGGCCGCCTGCATTCAGAATGGCGTTCAGCTCCGCGTGGACGACATAGGGATACTTTGTCTCCGCGCCCTCGCGCTCCCACGGAAAAACGTCGTCGCTGCAGCAGCAGGGCAGGCCGTTATAACCGGTAGAGAGAATGATGTTCTCCGGCGAGACGATGCAGGCGCCGACCTGCGTGTTCGGGTCCTTGCTGCGGCGGGCGGCCAGCAGGGCGACGCCCATGAAATACTCATCCCAAGAAATATAGTCGGTTCGTTTCATCGCGGCTCCTTTCGGACGGGTCAGGCGAGAAAGCGCAGGGCCTTCACGCCGGTCAGGGCGAGCGTCACGAGCAGACCGGCAATGAGCACGCCGGCATAGATGGCGGGCAGGGCGCGCTTCAGCCGCATCTCCATCAGCGCGGCGACGAGGGCGCCGGTCCAGGCGCCGGTGCCGGGCAGGGGAACGGCGACAAGGATGCACAGACCGACCAGCTCGGATTTGCGCACACGGCTGCTCTTGCGGTCGGCGCGGCGCTCCAGCGAAACGGCAAGACGGCCGAGGCGGGGATAGCGCTTCATCCAGTGCAGGATCTTCCGCACGAACAGCAGCAGGAACGGGACGGGCAGCATATTGCCCAGCGCGCTTGCGGCGAAGGCCAGCCAGGGATCCAGTCCCTGCGAAATGCCATAGGGGATGCCGCCGCGCAGCTCCACGACCGGCAGCAGCGAAATGAGAAACGTCATCACGCATTTGCCAAGGACGGTGCCGAACAGCCAATCGATCATCGTTTCAGCTCACCTTTCAGAAATGTACCCTCAGTATAACATACGACGCGCCCGATTGCAAGAAGAATGCCTGACGGAAGTCAGGCATTGCAGACTGTCAAAAAACTGCTTGGCCGAAAGTCTCGGAGGGAAGGATCGTGTGAAAGGAAACCGTCAGGGTTTCCTTTCGCGTTCCATCACCCGCCGCAGCGGCAGAATTGCAAAATAAAACTACAAAAATGGATTTTGCAATTCTGAAAGCAGCTTGGCGAAAAAGTCACGGAGGGACTTTTTTGGCAAGCTGGAATGCCTGACGGAAGTCAGGCAGTGCTGTTACGGCAGCGCATGGACGAGGATGCCGATGTTGCGGCGATAAATTTCGTCGAACTGGGAAAGCGGCAGCGGATTCGTGCCGAGACCGGCCTCGATCGTATAGCCGGGGCGGCGGAAGTCCTGCAGGAACCAGTCCTTATAGCCCGCAAAGCCCGAGGCGAACGGCGTGTCCTCCAGCCGGTAGCCGCTGACTCGCGCCAGCCGCTCGCCGAGCTCCTGCGCACCGGGCGGCGCATAGTCCTGAAAGCGCCAGTAGATCTCTTCTCCCTGTGTGTGATAGGACAGCGTGACATCCGGCTGCACGGCGCGGGTCAGCGCTGCCATGGCCGCCGTCTCCGGCTGGTCGAGCGGCGAGGCCCCGACATAGTCCCGAGGGGCCGGGCCGGTGAAGCCGAGCGCGAATTTGTTTGTGCGCGCCTGCTCCCAGCCCGCGGGGTAGTTCAGATTGAGGTCCGTCCCCGTCAGATTCGCCTTCCAGCCGCCCGGGAACGGAATTTCCGGGAAGCCTGCCGCGATGCGCTGCGCTGCCTGATACTGTTGGCTGCCCGGCCGGATGGCCCCCGTGACGAGGTCGACGCCGTCCGGGTTCACCATTGGCACGAGCCACAGCGTTGTGCGCCGCCAGAGCTGCTGGGCATCCATGCCGAGGATGCGCCCCTCCGTCGCCACGGCATAGGCGTATTGCTCCAGAAACAGCAGCAGGACCGGCGTTGTGATCCACTCGTTCGCATGGTGGCTGGCGTTATAGAGCGCGCAGCGCGGCCCTTGCCCGATGCGCAGGGCTGTGACGGGCCTGCCCCACGCCGTCCGGGCAATGCATTTCTGTGACAGGAACGGATAGCGCACGAGAAGTCCCTGCACGCAGATCTGCAGCAGCTCCGATGAAAACGGGACGTCCGCCGGCACGACGGGGAAGCCGTAGGGCACGTTCAGATATTGCCCCGGGATGAGCAGATTTGGGTTCTGGTTCGGATTGGCCGTCAGCATGGCGCGGACGGATGTGCCGCGCGCCGTGGCGATGCGGTAATAGGTGTCGCCGGGCTTGACCATATAGCGTTCATAGCCCAGCAGCAGCGGCGTGAGCCGCTGCATGGTCAGAATATCCTCCTGCCCGGACGGATACAGGCCCTCGCGCCGCTGGAATTCCTCCAGATCGGCGGCACCCGCCCGCCGCAGGGCAAGCTCGGTCAAGCGCATAGAAAATTCCCCCTCCGGGACATATCTATGCCGGAGGGGGAACATTCATGTGCAGCTTGTCAAAATAAGCTCCTTAGAACCTTCTCTCCGAAACTTTCGGCCGGGCGGTATTTTCGACAGTCCGGCAGTTGCTTCAGGAGTTCTCTTCCGGGGCCTCGGGAGTTTCGTTGTCCGCAAAGTCCTCTTCTTCCGCAGCGGGCTCGGTTTCCGGCTCCGTCTCAGGCTTGGCCTCGGGTTCGGCTTCGTCCTCAGGCTGCTCACCAGCAAGCTTGGCCTTCGCGGCTTCCAGCTCCTGACGCAGGCGGTTGATGCGGCGGAACGACTGGGAGATGCGCTCACACAGCGGGTCGTACTCGGCGTCATCCGGCTCTTCATCCGTGACGTAGTCCTTGTAGTAGACCTTACCAAGCTGCGTGTAGCAGCGGCGGATCTTGTCCTGCTCCGCCAGAATGGCGAACTTCTTCTTGGAGATCAGCGCGACGAGACGCGCGGTCTGGGCTGCGCCGGCCGCAACGTGGACGGCCTTGCACTTCAGGGTTTCCATGGTTTCCTTCATAAAAGCTCACTCCTTTGATTCTTCGGATGATTCGGTTTCCTCAGATACTTCGTCCTCCGGCTCAGATGCTGCATCTTCCGGTTCGGCGGTTTCCTCCGGCTGCGCCTCTGCGGCCTTGGCAGCTTCTGCCGCTGCCACGCGGTTGACCTGCATCTTCGCGGGATCGTGTCTGACAAAGATGGCCTGATACAGCAGGATGCCGAGCGACAGCAGCATGGTCACGGCTGCGAGCAGCTGGCTGACACGGACCGGGCCGAGCCACAGGCTGTCGGTGCGCAGACCCTCGATGACCATGCGCCCTGCGCCGTACCATGCGAGATATGCAAGGAACATCTGACCGTCGAATTTGCGCTTCTTTGACAGGAAGTGCAGCACGACAAAGCCGGTCAGGTTCCAGACGGACTCGTAGAGGAACGTCGGGTGGAAATACTGCAGCTCACCGTTCTCGACCAGACCCATGCGCAGGAAGCAGGTCGTCACGCCGCCGTGGGCCTCGCGGTTGAAAAAGTTGCCCCAGCGGCCGATGGCCTGCCCGAGCAGCAGACCGATGCCGGTCAGGTCGAGGCAGGGAAAAATTTTGAGCTTCCGCACACGGGTATAGATCAGCATGCCGAGCACCGCGCCGATGACGCCGCCGTAGATGGCAAGGCCGCCGCTGCGGATATCGAGGAAGCGGTACCACGGAATGCCGGGGCCAAAGAACTGGTCCCACTCGAAGATGACATAGTACAGGCGCGCACCGACGATGGCGGACGGCAGGCAAATGAGCACGAGATTGAGAATGTCGTCCTGCGTGACGCCGAACTGCTTTGCCCGGCGCAGGCAGTACGTCACGGCGAGCAGCACGCCGATGGCAATGATGACGCCGTAGAATTTGATCTCGAAGTTTGTTCCCGGGATGCAGAAGCCGTCGGGCGGATTAATGCCCTCAATGCCGAGCCCGGGGAAGCTGATGGGACTGGTTAAGAAGATGTTCATGCGGATTCCTCACTTTCATTGGGAAGAATGATGCTGAGCGCGGCGCGCTCCGGGCGGATGACCTGCCGGATGAATTGCAGCACGTCCTCGGGCGTGACGGAGGCATAGGCCTCCGGAAAGGAGAAATAGTCCACGCCGTCGAAGTGGTAGGCACACATACGGTAGCACACACTTTCAAAGCTGTCAAGGTCGCGGGTGCGGCGGCCGAGCGACGAGCGGATGAGCCGGTCAAACGGCGCGCGGTCAAAGCCCTCGCGGGACAGACGCTGCGCCTCGTCCAGAATGGCGCGGAGCACGGCGTCCGGGTCGCGGCTGTCGCCGCCCGCGCTGAACAGGCAGGCATCGCGCACGCTCTCATATCCGGCGGAAAAGTCCGAATTGATGAGGCCCTCGTCATACAGACGCGTGTAGAGCGCCGAGGATTCTCCCACGAGAATTTCGGCAGCCAGATCGCCGATGATCTCGCGGCGCATGGACTCCAGACCGCGGGCGGGCGGCTCACATTTGAAGCCGAGGCAGAACGTCGGCATGGCGATTTCCATATGCCGGACCGTGCGCTTTGTCGGGCAGGTCATGGCCTCGGCCGGGCCGTAGTCCCGCACGGGGACCGGCTCCGCGTGGGCGTTTGCGGATTCCGCACGGGCGATCTCCTCCACCAGCGCGGGGTCGACATCGCCCGTCACGCAGAGCATGAGATTTGCGGGCGCGTAGAATGCCGCGTGGCAGTCCTGCAGGACCTGCGGGGTGATCTCACCGATGGATTCGACCGTTCCGGCGATCGGAACGCGGATGGGGTGATGCGCGAACATCGCGCCGAACAGGTCCTCATAGGCGCGGGAGTCGGCGCTGTCCTCATACATGCGGATCTCCTGCGCGATGATGCCGCGCTCCTTTTCCACGCTCTCAGCCGGGAACCACGGCGTGAGCACCATGCGCAGCAGAATACGGAGATTTTCGGCGAACTGCTCGGTGCAGTCGAAATAATAGGCCGTCATGGCATAGCCGGTGAAGGCGTTCGGATAGCCGCCGTGGGCCGCGAAGAGGTTCATCGCGTTGTCCTCCGGCAGGTCGAACATCTTGTGCTCCAGATAGTGCGCCACGCCGTCCGGCGTGCGGCAGGGGATGCCGCCGCGTGTGAAGGACGTGTCGACGGAGCCGTAGTCCACGCCGAGGAAGGCGTAGCTGCGGGCAAAGCCGGGCTTCGGGACGACGCGGAGGAGCAGGCCGTTTTCAAGCCGCTGTTCCCAATAGCGCTCACCGAGGCGCGGGAATTCATGCAGTGTCATGCTTCGTCTCCCTTCAGGAAATAGATCGTGTCCGTGGTGATGCGCCGGGCTGCGCGCACGACATCCTCGACCGTCAGAGCGGGGAGCTTCTGCAGCATGGTCTCGGGGTCGTCGCACGGCTCGATGGACATGCCGATATACCAGTCGTCGAGCGCGGCGGGCGTGTCCAGCCCGGCGCGGACGGCGGAGATCAGCGAGCGGCGGGCGGATTCCAGCTCCTCCGGTGTGATCTCACCGCGGCGGCAGGCGTCCAGCTCGGCCAGAATGGCGTCGCGCGCCGTTTCATACTGATCAAACGAGATACCGGACGACACGATCATCAGACCCTTGAACTTCTCAACGGCGGATGAGGCATAGTAGCACAGTGAGCGCTTTTCGCGGACATTCACGAACAGCTTGCTCGTCACGCCGCTGCCGTAGACGGAGTTGAGCAGCACGAGGGCGGGATAGTCCGGGTCGGAGGCGGTGATGCCGGTGCGCATGCCGATGACGAGCTTGCCCTGCGTGACATCCATGGACTCCGTAACCTCGCGCACGGTCTCCGCACTGCGGCGCACGACCGTCGGCGGGGGAGAGACGGGGTCACGCTCCAGTCCGTCAAACAGCGGACGGAACAGGGCGGCGGCCTCCTGCGGCGTGCGGCGGCCTGCGTAGAACAGCATGATGGGAGCGGTGCGCAGCACCGTGCGCCAGTGCGCCGTCAGGGCCTCCGGCGTGATTGCGGCGACGTCCTCAGCATAGCCGAGGCGGGGGATGCTGGCGGCTTCGCCCTCGCACATGATCCGGCGCATGCGCATGGCGGCGTAGACGCGCTTGTCGTTCTGCGCGGACTCGATGGCGTGGATCAGGTTCTGCTTTTCGCTTTCGACATAGCGGGCGTTCAGCAGGCCGTTTTCCAGCGCGGGATGGAACAGAATGTCGCGGAAAAACTCCACCATCGGGGCAAAGACGGCCTCGCCCGCCGGGAGGAAGGCCTCTTCAATAAAATCAGCGTAAAAGCCGGTCAGCTTCGTTTCGCCGCGCAGGCGGACGAGCGTGCCGAGCGTTGCGCCGTACAGCTCGTCAAGGCGCATCGAGATGGCGCGCATATCCGGCCAGCGCTCCGAACCGCGCAGCAGCACACTCGGCAGCAGAGCATCGAGCGGGGCGGCGGCCTTCGTGTGCGGGCGCATCAGGTTGAAGCTAAAGCAGCCGGACTTGAATTTCTCGGTCTGCACGGCCAGCAGGGTAACGCCTGCGGCCAGCTCGATCGTTTCGATCATGGGCATTCATCCTTTTTCAGCATGTTTGCCTTTATTATACACGTTTTTCCCGGAAATGAAAGAGCCGCAAAAAGATTTCGCTTGTTATTCCGGACGGAATCCTGTAGAATAGGGAGAAGTAATTTGTATTTATGGAGGGATGAACATGGAACAGTGGCTTGAAGTGACCATCCGCACGGCGTCCGGCGGCATCGATCTTCTGTGCGCCGAGCTGACGGAGGCCGGGTTTGACAGCTTCGTCATCGATGACAGCGAACAGTTCCGCCAGTTCCTCGACGGCGCGCGCGCCTATTGGGATTATGTGGATGAAAAGCTTGCCGCGCGGATGCGCGACCTGTCGCAGGTGCGCCTGTACCTGCCTGAGGAAACTGCGGAGGCTCAGCTTGCAGAGCTGCGCGCCCTGCTCGCGGAGCTGCCCGGCCGCTATCCGGCCTGTGAATTCGGCCCGCTGACGCTGGCGCTCGACCGCATCCCGGACGAGGACTGGGCCAATTCCTGGAAACAGAACTACCGCCCCCTGCCGGTGGGCGAGCGCCTGCTCGTCGTTCCGCAGTGGATGACGGTCGACGACCTGCAGGGCCGTCTGCCCGTGATCCTCGATCTCGGCCTGACGTTCGGCACGGGCGAGCATGCCTCGACGCAGCTTTGCATGCGCGCGCTCGAGTCGCTCCTCCACGGCGGAGAGCGCGTGGCAGACCTCGGCAGCGGCAGCGGCATCCTTTCCGTCAGCGCCCTGCGGCTCGGCGCGGCAAGCGCCGTCGGCGTCGATATCGATCCGAGCGCGGAGCATATCGCCGCGGCGAATGCGGCGCAGAACGGCTTCGGCCCGGACCACTTCACGGCGCGGACGGGCGACGTCGTCGAGGATGCGGATTTTCTGCAGGCGCTGGCGGGCGACGGCTTTGACATCGTGTGCGCCAACATCGTGGCGGATGTCATCATCCGGCTCGCGCCCGTTGTGCCGAAGCTCATGCGGCCGGATGCGGCGTTCGTCTGCAGCGGCATCCTCACGACGCGGGAGGACGACGTGCGCGCGGCGCTTGCTGCGGCCGGGCTGGAGATCGTCCATGCGGCGCACGAGGGTGAATGGTGTGGCCTGACGGCGCGCCTGGGGGAGCGCTGAGATGCCCCGCCTTTCCTATCGCAGGCGCCTGATGCTGCGCAAGCTCCTGCGCGTGCTCGGCATCGTGCTGGCGGCGGCCATCGTCATCGGCGCGGCGCTGCTGCTGTACCTTGAGCCTTATGTCACCTATGACCGCGACGGCGCGCACCTCTCCCTGAAGAAAAACGCGCAGGATCCGGACGGCACGGGCGCGACGGCGGCGCTGCCGGAGGTCTCGGACGCGCAGATCGTCTATGACGAGGCGCAGCCCGGCTCGGACCGGATCGCCGACCTCGGCGGCGTGTATGTCACGACGCAGATGCTGCGCGACCCCGAGGCCGTGCGCGCGGCGCTCGAGCAGCAGGGGGCCTGTGCCGTTCTGCTGCAGCTCAAGAGCACGTTTGGCAATTTTTACTATTCCAGTTCCATCGACGGCGCGGAGCTGGCGGACGTCGATACGGCGGCCGTGGATTCCCTCATCGACTGGCTCAGCCAGCACGGCTATTACCTCATTGCGGAGGTCCCGGCCTTCTGCGACACGGCGTTTGCGCTGGCCAATCCTGCCGCGGCCCTGCCGCTTTCGAGCGGCGCGCTGTGGATGGACTCCAACGGCTGCTACTGGCTCGACCCCGCGAGCGAGACCGTGATGATCTACCTCAAGCAGATCGCGCGTGAGCTTTCGAGCCGCGGCTTCCGCGAGGTCGTGTTCTCGGACTTCCGTTTCCCGGCGAGCAACAGCATCTCCTATCATTCTGAAAAGTCCGGCGCGGAGCTGACGCAGGACGCGGCGCAGGAGCTGACGACGTTCTTCTCCGGAAGCAATCTCATGATCTCGTTTGAGACGGACGACACGGCCTTCCCGGCCGATGTCTGCACAGGCCGCCTGTATATCCGCGATGTGGACGGCTCGAAGATCGAAAAATTCGCGCAGGCCTATGGCGGCGCGGAAAATCTGACAGAGCTCGTGTTCCTGGTCAACTCAAAGGACACGCGCTTCGACGAGCGCGCCGTGCTGCGGCCGCTGCTGAATTCCTGAGGAGGGACGAGAATGCGAAGAACAGACCGGGAGATCACGGACCGGCAGGAGCTGCTGGACGTCATGGCGCGCTGTGACGTCTGCCGCCTTGCCCTGAATGACGAAAGCGGCTATCCCTATGTCGTGCCGCTGAATTTCGGTATGGAGGAGCGGGAAGGCACGCTGTATCTGCTGTTCCACGGTGCGCTGACCGGAACAAAGTACGATCGTATGGAACAGGACCCGCGCGCGACGTTCGAAATGGACTGCGGCCACATGCTCTGCACCGATGAAGCAAAGGGCATGTGCACCATGGCCTATGAGAGCGTCATCGGCCGCGGGCGGCTCGAGACGGTCCCGGAGGCGGAGCGCGAGGCAGCGCTGCAGTGCCTGATGGCGCACTACGGCCGCCCGGACTTTGCCTTTGACCGTGCGTCCGTGGCGCACACGCGGGTATTCCGTCTTGCGGTCGAGTCCATGACGGGCAAGCGCCGCAAAATAAAATAAAGCCGGACGGCCCGCCGCAAGGCGGGCTGTCCGCCAGACTGTCGAAAAACATGCTCAGCCGAAGGTTGCAGAGGGAAGGAAAGCCTCGCAGAGTTTGCGCTCGCAAGCGCAAAGAAAATAGGAATCATTTTCTCCGGCGGCGTGTACGTCGGAGAAAATACCGCTCGGCTCGCAAACGTGCGAAGGGTGCGCCGCAGGCGTGCCCTTCGTGCGCTGCCGCGAGCCGCAGCCTTTTCAAACGAGAGCCCAGTGAAACGGGTCTCGTTTGAGAGCGTGTCGAAAAGGCTTTTTCGACACGCTCCCGGACGGCCCGCCGCAAGGCGGGCTGTCCGCATATCATAATGGCTCTGGCAGGGGAATATACTCTCCCATAAGAATACAACGAGGTGGGAGAATGGAACATATCGTCAATCAGATCATCCTGACCGGAAATCTCGCCGGTGCTCCGCGCTATTCCCATGAAAACCACGGCCGCCGGTTTTATGCTTTCCCGCTCGAGGTCGAGCGCCTGTCCGGCACGACGGACACGCTGCCGGTGCTCGCGCCGCTGGAGCTTCTGGAGCAGACGCCCGCGGCAGGCGGGGATACGCTGTGTGTGACGGGGCAGATCCGCTCCTATAACAACCGCGAGCCGGAGGGGCGGCGGCTCGTGATCTCCGTGCTGGCCGAGACGATGACGCTCTGCAGCGCGGCGCACGACAACCGCGCCGAGCTGCTCGGGACCATCTGCCGCGCGCCGGTCTATCGCCGCACACCGCTCGGGCGGGAGATTTGCGACGTGATGCTCGCGGTGAACCGGCCCTATCGCCGTGCGGACTATCTGCCCTGCATCCTCTGGGGCCGCACGGCGCAGGAGGCGGCGGAGCTGCCGGTCGGCACGCAGTTGGCGCTGACCGGGCGGCTGCAGAGCCGGGAGTATATCAAAATGCTCGGCACCACGGCCGAGCGGCGGACGGCTTATGAAATTTCTGCGATCTCGGCGGAGCCGGTCCGGGAATAACCGGGAATAAAAAATGCAGCGGCCGGGGAGGCGCACTCCGTAGGGATGTGCGCCTCTGTTATATTCGCCTGACGGCGAGTGATATTGTCCTTCGGACAGTGAAATGATGCTTTGCATCGTGATATTGCCTGCGGCAGTTTGAGCGGCGAATAGAATATCACAAAAGCCGTGCGGCTTTTATATCACGTTCCGAAAAGGAAAATATCACTCCGGGCAAGGCCCGGAATATCACTTTTTTGTCCATAGGCACAATGAGCATCGGATCATACAAAAAGAAGGCAGCACAAATTTTGTACTACCTTCTTCCTTACTAAGCCTCTCTTAAGAGAATAGCTCCGGCCGCATGTTGATTTGGATTCTCAGATCGGCTCGTCCATCAGACGGTCGAATTCTGCCGCGACGCGGTCGAATTCTTCCTCGGGGATGTCGAGCAGATCGAAATCGGTGTCGTTGCGCTGATAGCCGTAGAGATAGACGTCGTCGGAATCGTCCAGGGCCTCCAGTGCGATATATTCCTTGCCGTCGAGCTCGAACGTGCCCATCATGCCGCAGTCGAACGTAACGCCGTCGTCAAATTCCAGCGTGATGATCTCGTCCTCGCCGTACTGTGCGCGCTTGTCTTCCATGTCAATGACCTCCGTTTTGTTGGTAGCTTCAGTATACACGCTTTTTATTCCGCATGCGAGTCCAAAAATTGCCGATAAGCCGTCGGCAGGCCGATCTCGTGCTGCAGCGCGTTCTCATCCGCCCAGGTGAACTGCGGCGCTTCCGCCGCGCATGTCAGCCAGACGCCGCGCAGGTCCCACTGTACATGCGTGAAGATGTGCGTCCGTTCGGCCGTTTTCAGGATACCGGTCGGATGCACGCCCCACTGCTCCGCCTGCCGGAGCGCCTCCGCCGTTTCCAGCTTGCCGGGCACGTCCGGCAGCTGCCACAGCCCTGCCAGCAGGCCGTGGGACGGACGTTTGCAGACGGCGAGCCGGTCGCCGCACTGCAGCACGAAAACGGTGCGCTGCTCGATGCGGCGGGGCTTTTTTGGCGGCTTTGTCGGGAACTGCAGCTCCGTCCCCTGCGCGTGGGCTTCGCAGAGCGAGCGCAGGGGGCAGACCTCGCACTGCGGCGCGCCGTTTGGTAGGCAGACGGTCGCACCAAGCTCCATGAGTGCCTGCGTGAAATCGCCGCAGTGTCCTGCTGGATAGATTGCGCTCAGCGATTCTCCGATGCGCCGCCGCACGCGCACGTCGGCCGGAGAGTCGGCACAGGCCGTCAGCCGCAGGATCACGCGCAGGACATTGCCGTCCACGGCTGCGGCAGGCTCCTCAAAGCAGATGGAGGCGATGGCCCCGGTGGTATAGTCGCCGATACCGGGCAGGGCGCGGATGGCGGGAAGCTCCCGCGGGAACTCGCCGCCGTGCTGCTCCATGACGCACTGCGCCGCCTTCTGCAGGTTGCGCACACGGGAATAGTAGCCGAGGCCCTCCCAGAGCTTCAGCAGCACGTCCTCGGGCGCGCTTGCCAGCGCAGCGATATCCGGCAGACGCTCGAGAAAGCGGAGATAATAGCCGCGGACGGCTTCAACGCGCGTCTGCTGCAGCATGATCTCCGAGAGCCAGACGTGATACGGCTCACGGTCGCGCCGCCATGGCAGGTCGCGGCGGTGTTCCGCAAACCACGGCAGCAGCAGGCCGGGCAGCTGCTCAAGCATGTTCTTTTCCTCCTTAAAACACAATGGTCCTGCAGCGAATGACTGCAGGATCATTTGTTATTTCGTTTCCTGCTTTCCGCTTTCGGCAGAGGAGCGGCGGGCGGAGCGTCTGCGCCTGCGGCGGCGTGCGGCGGACGGACGCGCTGCCAGCGTGTCATATTTCTGCGCGGCCTCGCTGTCGCCCTCGTAGACAAGACGGCTGGCGCGCTGCGTGCCGCCGGGCTCATCGCTGACGCGGATGCGGATCAGGTAGCGCCCGTGCTCCGCACATTCTGCCATCGTCATATAGCGGTGGCCCTGCTGCGAGATCCAGCGGCCGTTGTGCATGCTCTTGCCGCATTTCGGACAGTGGTTCTCGCGGCTTGTCATGGCTTCTATGGCGGCCTCACGGGTCGCGTAGCCATGGAAGACAGAACGGCTGATGCAGCCTGCGGGCGGATCGCCGTGGAAGCCGTCCGCATGGCTCTGCAGGGCCTGCTTATATTCTGCAATGCCGCGCGGCAGGTCCAGACGGCTGCAGATGATGGCCGTGTGGTAGGCATCACCGAGCGCGTCGTGCGCCGGGCGCGACGGCTCGATGCCGAGCAGCTCCATGGCGGTCGAGAGGGCCTTCTGAGTGTTGCCGCAGCCGGTCTGCGCATTGAAGATCATCTGCGCATTGTACCACTGCGTGATCCAGTCCGGCTCGCCGTCGTGCAGCAGGATATTGTCCTCCAGCACCGTGATGTCGTCAAAGCCCCACGTCAGGAAGATGCAGGGGCCGCCGATCCAGTCACGGAAGCGCTCGAGCGCCTCGGGGAAGGAAAGACCCTCCTCGCGCAGGCGGGCGTCGCGCAGTCCTGTGAGCTTGGAGACGCGGCTGTTGAGCTTTTTATAGTATTTGGGGCGCACCAACACCTGAAATTCATCGGCGATCTTGCCGGTCTCGAGCAGGCGCACTGCGCCGATCTGAATGATCTCCCCGTGGATCTGCACCGGCAGCACCTTCTGCGCCGCATAGGAGCCGGGCCACGGCTGATTCCACTCCATGTCCAGAACGATATACTGCATGGATATTCCTCCGCCTTCTGATTCACAATCAACTTAAATCATATCATACTTTTCTCAGCACCGCAACAACACTTTTTGCGCTGCGGCATAGAATGGAAAAAAAGAAGAAAGCCAAAGCAGACTGTCAGAAAACCTGCCCGGACGAACGTTTCGGAGGAGCGGCAAAATTGCAAAATCAAACTACAAAATTTTGCTTTGAATTTTTTTGGCGGAAAAGTCTGAGAGGTTTTTGACAAGAGGAAAAGGAGAACTGTTTATGCCGTTTTTATTTCTGAGTCCCTCCACGCAGGCGGGCAATCCCTATGTGACGGAGGGAAATGAGCGCCTGTGGATGAACCGCATCGCCGACCGGATGGAGCCGTATCTGCGCGCCTCCGGCATTAACGTCACCCGAAACGACCCGGAGGGGACGGTCGGCACGTCTATCCGCGCCTCGAACGCCGGAAACTATGATTTCCATCTTGCCCTGCACAGCAACGCCGCGCCGCCGCAGTCGGCCGGGACCGTGCGCGGCATCGACCTCTATTATTATCCCGGCAGCACGGACGGCCTGCGGATGGCTAATATCCTGGCGGATAATCTGCGCGAGATCTATCCGCTGCCGCAGAGAGTGCGGCCGCTGGCCTCGACGTCCATCACGGAGATCCGCCGTGTGCGCGCTCCGTCCGTGCTGGCGGAGCTGGGCTATCACGACAACCGCGCCGATGCCGAATGGATCGAAAATAATCTCGAGGCCATTGCGCGCAGTCTGACCCTGTCCGTGACGGAGTATTTCGGCGTGCCGTTCCTTTCGCCGCGGCCGGAGCGGGAGGGGGTCGTGTCCGTGAACAGCGGGAATCTTCTGCTGCGCGGCGCTCCGGCCACGACTGCCCGCATTCTCGCGCGCATGCCGAACGGTGCGCCGGTGCGTATTCTCAATTCCTATGACGACTGGTCCGTCGTGGATTATGACGGCCTGCTCGGCTGGGCGAAAAGCGAGTATCTGCGGCCGCTTCCGTGACATTGCGACAAAAAGCCCGCCGTGCCCAAAAATAAGACAGCTTTTCCGCTGTGCCTGAAATTGCGGCACGGCGGAATTTCTGTCTATTGTGCGGAAAAGGCGGGCATCTTATAATAAGGCTACAAATTCGATAGAAACTACGGAGGAACTGAGCATGTATTATTCCAGTGGTAATTATGAAGCGTTTGCCCGCCCGCAAAAGCCGCAGGGCGTTGACGAAAAATCCGCATATCTCATCGGCTCCGGCCTTGCCGCTCTGGCGGCTGCCTGCTACCTTGTCCGAGACGGTCAGATGGCCGGTGAGCGGATCCATATTCTGGAGAAGGACCCGATCCCCGGTGGCGCGTGCGACGGCTATCAGTATACCGACATCGGCTATGTCATGCGCGGCGGCCGCGAGATGGACAATCATTTCGAATGTATGTGGGACCTGTTCCGCTCCATCCCATCCATTGAGACGGAGGGCGTGAGCGTGCTGGACGAGTATTACTGGCTCAACAAGGCCGATCCGAACTACTCGCTCTGCCGCGCCACGGAGAAGCAGGGCCAGGATGCCCATACCGACAAGAAGTTCGGCCTGTCCGACAAGGCCGCAATGGAGATCATGAAGCTGTTCTTCACGCCGGATGAGGAGCTCTACAACAAGCGCATCGACGAGATATTCGACCACGAGGTGCTCGATTCGAACTTCTGGCTCTACTGGCGCACGATGTTCGCCTTTGAAAACTGGCACTCCGCGCTGGAGATGAAGCTGTATCTTAAGCGCTTCATCCATCATGTCGGCGGCCTGCCCGATTTTACGGCTCTGCGCTTCACGCGCTACAATCAGTACGAGTCCATGATCCTGCCGATGGTGCATTATCTGCAGGAGCACGGTGTGGACTTCCAATACAACACGAAGGTCGTCAATGTGGAGTTTGACATCCGGAACGGCCGCAAGGCGGCACGCCGCATCGTTCTGCAGCGCGAGGGCAGGGAGGATGCCATCGACCTGACGGACAACGACCTTGTTTTCATCACGAACGGCGGCTGCGTCGAGAACTCCGCCTACGGCAGCCAGAATGAGCCCGCGGCGTTCAACAAGACCATCTGCGAGGGCGGCGGCTGGGATATGTGGCGCAAGATCGCGGCACAGGATCCGTCGTTTGGCCATCCGGACAAGTTCTGCAGCGATCCGGAGCAGTCGAACTGGATGAGCGCGACCGTTACGACGCTCGACCGCAGGATCGTGCCGTATATCGAGAAGATCTGCAAGCGCGACCCGTTCTCCGGCAAGGTCGTTACGGGCGGCATCGTCACGGCCCGCGATTCCGGCTGGCTTCTCAGCTGGACGATCAATCGCCAGCCGCAGTTCCGCAATCAGCCGAAGGACCAGCTCGTCATCTGGGTCTACGGCCTGTTCTCCGACAAGCCGGGCGACTTCGTTAAGAAGACCATGCGCGAGTGCACTGGCAAGGAGATCTGCATGGAGTGGCTGTATCACCTCGGCGTGCCGGTCGCTGAGATCGCGGATCTCGCAGAGCATAGCGCAAAGACCGTCCCTGTTATGATGCCGTATATCACCGCTTTTTTCATGCCGCGTGAAAAGGGCGACCGCCCGAACGTCGTTCCGGACGGAGCCGTGAACTTCGCCTTCCTCGGTCAGTTTGCCGAGACGGCCCGCGATACGATCTTCACGACGGAGTATTCCATCCGCACCGGTATGGAGGCCGTCTACAGTCTGCTCGACATCGACCGCGGTGTGCCGGAGGTCTGGGGCAGCACCTATGACGTGCGCGACCTCGTGAACGCCAGTGTTGCCCTGCGCGACGGCCGCAAGATCACGGACATGGACCTTGGCGTAGTCGAAAAGCTGGCTCTGAAAGAGCTGCTGAAGAAGGCCCGTGGCACGGATGTTGAGAAGCTGCTCGCCGAGCACGGCGCGATCTGAGGCGGGATACAATAATATATAGGAAGCAGTTCAGCGCCGCCCGGCCTTCCGGGCGGCGCTTTTATGTGAAAAACAAAGAAATTTCGCAAATGCCCCCTGACATTTTTGCGCAAAATGTGGTATGATATCCATAGAATGGCAGAAAAGAGGAAGGAGTGAGCGAAATGCTGGAGCCTGGTCAGACCGTACTGTACGGAACGGAAGGGATCTGCACGATCGAGACGATCGAAACGCTGCGGATCGGGGGAAAGCGCAGCAAATACTACGTTCTGCGCCCGGTGTATCGCACGCGCGCGACAATCTATGTCCCGACGGACAACGAGCTGCTGTGCAGCCGGATGCGGCCCGTTCTGTCCGAGCCGGAGATCGAGAGCCTGCTTCAGTCCGCAGCGGGCGAAAGCATCTCCTGGATCGATGACCCGAACGAGCGCAAGCAGGTGTTTGCCCAGATCCTGTCCGGCGGTGACCGCAGGCGGGTCCTGCACCTGATCCGGATGCTCTATGTACGCCGCCGCGAGCTGCAGAAAAACGGCAAGCATCTGCGCATTGCCGACGAGCAGACCCTGCGCGACGCGGAAAAGCTCCTGAACGACGAGTTTGCCCATGTTCTGCACATCCCGCAGCAGGACGTCCCGGATTACATCCGCAGCCGGATGGAGCGGGAGGCCTGAGGCGGCGCGACCCACAACGAATCAACAGGAGGAATCATCATGGAAAAAGTCTACACGGAAAAGGCACCTGCGGCCATCGGCCCGTATTCTCAGGCAATGAAGGCAGGCGGCCTGCTGTTCACGTCCGGCCAGATCCCCATTGATCCCGCGACGGGCGCCGTGGCGGGGGAGGACATTACGGCGCAGACCGAGCAGGTCATGCAGAATCTCGGCGCAGTTCTCGAGGCGGCCGGAACGTCGTTCCAGCGCACGGTCAAGACGCTTTGCTTCCTGCAGACGATGGACGACTTCGCTGCGTTCAACGAGGTCTATGCCCGCTATTTCACGGAGAAGCCCGCACGCAGCTGCGTCGCCGTGCGCACGCTCCCGAAGGGCGTCCTCGTCGAGGTCGAGGCGATCGCGGAGCTGTAAGGCACGGCTAAGAGAGGGGACAGATCATGTATTGCAGATCATGCGGCTGTAAATTGGAGCCGGAAGCACGTTTCTGCCGCAGCTGTGGAGCGCCGGCCCCGGAGCCGCAGCCGGTTCAGCCGGTTGTGCAGATTCTGACACCCGAACAGCCGGCCGAACAGACGGCACGGAAACCTTCCGGCGGATGGGGAAAATTCTTCTTCGGTCTGCTTGCCGGTGTGTTGTGCTGTGCGATCGCAGTCGGCGTATTTGCGCTGTGCCGGAAGGGCGGCGCGGAGACCAAATTGGAGGGCAGCGGCTTCGACTCTCCGGAGGCGGCTATGCAGGCCTATCTCGACGGGCTGCTCAACGGAGATGCAGAGAAAGCGATCTCCAGCTTTGCCATTGAGACCTTTACTGCGCATTTCGATTGGAAGACCTATGCCGAGCGACGCAGTATGTATCTGCCGAATTCCTACAGCCCGGACTGGTTCGGTGCGGAGCAGGTGAATCTCGCCGTTCGTTTCCGCGATGCAGCGGGAGCGCTCTATACGCAGTATCGCCTGATCGCTCTGGCGGACACCCCCTATGACATGCAGGATGGAATTGACGCTGTGCACTTCGATTCAACGAATGATCTGGAAAACTTCACCCGCGAGTTTGCGGACGATGACATCCGGTCAAACATGCACGTCGAGGAAATCATGTGCGCCGAGGAGTATCCGGATGCGGATTTCCGGGAACGTTACGCGAGCGAGGCAAATACCAAAAACCGCGAGGGACTTCGGAAAGAGTGCGGCGCGGATGAGCTGTGCACGGTGTTTGCGTCCGTAAGCTTCGACGGGGAACAGTATTGGTTCGCCATGGAGACGGCCTGCTATGACGGCGTCTGGTATAACCTCTCTCTGAACGGGAATGGCGGTGCACTGCTTGGATTTCCGGCATACGGTATCGGCATCGTCGAGTAGATCAACAGAAATCGGGGCGGCTGCAGGTCTCTGCGGCCGCCTCAGCTTGTCAAAAAACCCCCTCCGGATTTTTCACCAAGCTGAGGCCTTTCAGAATTGCAAAATCAATTTTTGCAGCATGAATTTGCAATTCTGTCGCTGCGGCGGGTTATTTAACGCGAAAGGACACCCTGACGGTTTCCTTTCACACTTTTCTTCCCTCCGAAACTTTCGGCTGGGCAGTTTTTTGACAGTCTCCGGTCGCCTGTTTCGGCCTCTTGCAGGGAAATCCTGAAAATCTCCGTTTTTCACAAAATAATCTGAAAAAAATTATGAAAAAACCGAAAAAAGGCTTGACATTCACGGCTGCGTGGATTACTATATAGGGGCGCGCGTTGAGGGATGCTCTGCGCACGCACTGCGATGATGCGGGAGATTGCGCCGATGGCGGTAACTTTCGCGGAGTATGTCCGGTCATCGGGCGGCTGAGGCACTTTGTGTGCGTGGCGTATATCGCCGCACATGAGGCACGGCCGGCGAACGTCGGCCTTTTTTCATGGCTGCGGAGTGATACGCACGGTTAAGCGTACAGCAAAAGCGCTTCGACCGTACCCAGCAAACCAGAGAACTGAGTACGTTTCAAGGAGGAAACAACAACATGGCAAACGAAATGATCAGAATTCGCCTGAAGGCCTATGATCATCAGCTCATCGACTCCACTGCGGAGAAGATCGTCGAGTCGGCAAAGCGCAACGGCGCGACCGTCTCCGGCCCGATCCCCCTTCCCACGAAGAAGGAAGTCGTCACCATCCTTCGCGCTGTTCACAAGTATAAGGATTCCCGTGAGCAGTTCGAGCGCAGAACCCATAAGAGACTGATCGATATCCTCAATCCGAATGCGAAGTGCATCGAAGCTCTGCAGGGCCTCGACCTTCCGGCCGGCGTTGAGATTGAGATAAAGCTGTAATCCCGCTCCGGGATACAGCGAGCCCCGACCGCCCGAGGCGGTCCCGGGTCATGTTGGCAGACCAATGGCTGCCCAATGGTCAAGTCTTCCAACCAATAACCTAAAAAGGAGTAAACAACATGCAGAAAGCAATCATCGGCAAGAAAGTGGGCATGACCCAGATCTTCGATGAGAACGGCCATGTGATCCCTGTTACGGTCATCGAAGCAGGCCCGTGCGTCGTCGCTCAGAAGAAGACGATCGAGAATGACGGCTATGTTTCCGTGCAGCTGGCTTACGGCGAGGTCGCCGAGAAGAAGCTCAGCAAGCCGGAGCTGGGTCATCTCAAGAAGGCTGGCATCTCTGCCAGAAAGCACCTGAAGGAATTCAAGCTTGACAATGCTGCTGAGCTCGAGGTCGGCGCCGAGATCAAGGTCGACACCTTTGCTGCTGGCGATCACGTCGACGTGACCGGCATCTCCAAGGGCCACGGCTATCAGGGCGTCATCAAGAGATGGAACGCACAGCGCACCCCGACGACCCACGGCGGCGGCCCGGTCCACCGTCATGCAGGTTCCATGGGCTCCTCCTCCGATCCTTCCCGTATCTTCAAGGGTAAGATCGGCGCAGGCCAGATGGGCGTTGAGCAGGTCACCGTGCAGAACCTCGACGTCGTCAAGGTCGACGCGGACCTGAACATGCTCGTCATCCGCGGCGCGATCCCCGGCCCGAAGGGCGGCCTTGTGTACGTCAAGAGCACTGTCAAGAAGATCAAGGAGACGCACGGCGAGGCTGGCGTCAGCAAGAACCCGCAGAAGGCTTCCGCTCGTAACCCGCAGAAGGCTTCCGCGAGAGGCTAAGGAAAGGAGCTAAATCACCATGCTTAAGACCAATGTTTACGACATGAACGGCAAGCAGGTCGGCGAGGTTGAGCTTTCCGAGGCCGTGTTCGGCATCGAGCCCAACGAGTCCGTCGTCCACGACGTCGTCAAGAATCATCTGGCCAACTGCCGTCAGGGCACGCAGTCCGCACTGACCCGCGCTGAGGTCTCCGGCGGCGGCAAGAAGCCCTGGAAGCAGAAGGGCACCGGCCACGCCCGTCAGGGCAGCACCCGCGCCCCGCAGTGGACGCACGGCGGCATCGTCTTTGCCCCGAAGCCCCGCGATTACAGCTACACGCTCAACAAGAAGGTCCGCCGTCTGGCTCTGAAGTCCGTTCTGAGCGCCAAGGCTCAGTCCGCTGACATCGTCGTCATCGACGAGATCAAGATGGACGAGATCAAGACCAAGAAGTTCGCCGGTTTCCTGAGCGCAGTCAACGCCGACTGCAAGGCTCTGGTCGTGACCGCTGAGGCCAACGAGAACGTCGTCCTCTCCGCCCGCAACCTGCCCGGCGTCCAGACCACCTTTGCCAACCTCGTCAATGTGTACGACATCCTCAATGCGAAGAAGCTCGTGCTCGACAAGGCTGCGCTTGCGAAGATTGAGGAGGTGTTCGCATGAAGACCGCATACGATATCATCATTCGCCCGGTCATCACCGAGCAGTCCATGGAAGCCACTGAACTGAAGAAGTATGTCTTCCTGGTCGCCGAGAGCGCCAACAAGACCGAGATCAAGAAGGCTGTTTCCGAGATCTTCGGCGTGAAGGTCGAGAAGGTCACCACCATCCGCATGGATGGCAAGCTGAAGCGCCAGGGCAGATATCCTGCCGGCCGCACCGCCAGCTACAAGAAGGCTGTCGTCAAGCTGACCGCCGATTCCAAGACCATCGAGTTCTTCGAGGGTATGGTCTAATCCATCTCATAAAGGAGTGTAACGCAAAATGGCGATTAAAACGTATAAGCCTTATACCCCGGCCCGCCGCGGCATGACCGTGTCCGCTTTCGACGGTGTCGATAAGAAGGCAAAGCCCGAGCGTAGCCTGCTTGAGACCCTGAAGAAGAATTCCGGTCGCAACAGCTACGGCAGAATCACCGTCCGCCATCGCGGCGGCGGCAACAAGCGCAAGTACCGCGTGATCGACTTCCGTCGCGATAAGCTGGATATGCCCGCTGTCGTGCAGCGCCTGGAGTACGATCCGAACCGCAGCGCGTTCATCGCGCTGGTCAAGTACGAGGACGGCGAGCTGCGCTATGTGCTCGCACCGGTCGGCCTGAAGGCCGGCGACACCATCCTCGCCTCCGCCGCTGCGGATATCAAGCCGGGCAACTGCCTGCCGCTTGCCAACATCCCCGTCGGCACCATCATCCACAACATCGAGCTGCAGCCCGGCTACGGCGCTCAGCTTGTCCGCTCCGCCGGCGTCGCTGCACAGCTGCTGGCGAAGGAAGGCGAGCTCGCTCAGGTTCGCCTGCCCTCCGGTGAGGTCCGCTACGTCCGCATGAACTGCACGGCGTGCATCGGCCAGGTCGGCAACATCGACCACGGCAACGTGCACATCGGCAAGGCCGGCCGCAAGCGTCACATGGGCATCCGCCCGACCGTCCGCGGCTCCGTCATGAACCCAAACGATCACCCGCACGGCGGCGGCGAAGGCCGCGCACCTGTTGGCCGTCCCGGCCCCGTCACTCCGTGGGGCAAGCCTGCTATGGGCCTGAAGACCCGCAAGGCGAAGAACCCGACCAACAAGTTCATCATCAAGCGCCGCAACGGTAAGTAAGGAGGAAATGAAACATGAGCAGAAGTATTAAGAAAGGCCCGTTTGTTGCTCCTGAACTCTACAAGCGCGTGGAAGAGCTTAACAAAACCGGTGAGAAGAAAGTTCTGAAGACCTGGTCGAGATCCTCTACCATCTTCCCCTCCTTCGTCGGTCATACGATTGCTGTCCATGACGGCCGCAAGCACGTTCCCGTCTATGTGACAGAAGACATGGTTGGTCATAAGCTGGGCGAGTTCGTTCCCACGAGAACGTTCCGCGGTCATTCCGGCTCCAAGACCTCCAATTCTAAGTAAGGAGGAGAAAACATGGAAGCGAAAGCTCATCTGAAATACCTGCGTATTTCCCCGCGCAAGGTCTCGATCCTGTGCGACATCATCCGCGGCAAGGATGCCAAGACTGCCTGCGTCTATCTGATGCAGACGCCCAAGGCTGCTTCCGAGCCGATGCTCAAGCTCCTCAAGAGTGCGATCGCCAATGCTGAGAATAACAACGGCATGGACGTCGACAAGCTGGTCGTTACCACTGCTGTCGCGAACCCCGGCCCGATCCTCAAGCGCGGCAGAGCCACTGCCAGAGGCAGATACAGCCGCATTCTCAAGAGAACCACGCATATCACCATCGGTGTGAGCGAGAAGGCTTAAGGAGGTTACTATGGGACAGAAAGTTAATCCCCACGGATTGCGCGTTGGCGTGATCAAGGACTGGGACTCTCGTTGGTATGCCCGCAACGACAAGGTCGGCGACCTGCTCGTTGAGGACTACAACATCCGTAAGGATCTCAAGAAGAGACTCTATTCCGCCGGCATTGCGAAGATCGAGATCGAGCGCAGCAATGCCCGCGTTAAGATCAACCTGCACTGCTCCCGTCCGGGCGTCGTTATCGGCAAGGGCGGCCAGGAGATCGAAAAGCTCCGTCTGGAGCTCGAGCAGAAGCTCGGCAAGGCCGTTTCTCTGAACATCGTCGAGATCCGCAGCCCGGACCTCAACGCCCAGCTCGTGGCTGAGAACATCGCCGCGCAGCTCGAGAAGCGCATTTCCTTCCGCCGCGCCATGAAGCAGGCGATGCAGCGTGCGACCCGTCTGGGCGCAAAGGGCATCAAGTGCGCCTGCGGCGGCCGTCTGGGCGGCGCCGAGATCGCCCGCAGCGAGTCCTATCATGAGGGCACCATCCCCCTGCAGACTCTGCGCGCGGACATCGACTACGGCTTCGCTGAGGCCAACACCACTTACGGCAAGATCGGCTGCAAGGTCTGGATCTACAAGGGCGAAGTCCTGAACTCCACGCTCCGTCAGACCGCTCCCGAGGCTCCGCGCCGTGAGCGCCGCAACAATGACCGTCGCCGCGATGATCGCCGTGGCGGTGACCGCCGCGGTTCCGGCAGACCCTATGGGGATCGCCGCCGCGATGATCGCAGGGAAGGAGGCAACCGCTGATGTTAATGCCCAAGAGAACAAAGTTCCGCAAGGTTCAGCGCGGCCGTATGAAGGGCGCTGCCTCCCGCGGCAATAAGGTTTCCTACGGTGAGTTCGGCATCCAGGCCATGGAGCCCGGCTGGATCACCGGCAACCAGATCGAGGCGGCCCGTATCGCCATGACCCGTTACACCAAGCGTAGCGGCCAGGTCTGGATCAAGATTTTCCCCGACAAGCCTGTTTCCAAGAAGGCGCTCGGCGTCCGTATGGGCTCCGGCAAGGGCGCTCCGGAATACTGGGTTGCAGTCGTCAAGGCGCAGAAGGTCATGTTCGAGATCGGCGGCGTGTCCGAGGAAGATGCCCGCGAGGCTCTCCGTCTGGCACAGCACAAGCTGCCCATCAAGACCAAGATCATCGCCCGTGAAGATGCAGTATCTGAGAATGGTGGTGAATAATGATGAAGGCAAAAGAACTGAGAGCGATGTCCGTCGCTGATCTGGAGGCGAAGGCTGCCGATCTGAAGAAGGATCTGTTCTTCCTGCGGATGCAGCACGCGACCAACCAGCTCGATAACCCCGTCAAAATCGCTGCTGTCAAGAAAGACATTGCCCGCATCAAGACTATTATTCGTGAGAAAGAGACCGCAATCTGAGGAGGTAAGCAATTATGAGTGAAACTACAAGAGCTTTCCGCAAAACCAGAGTTGGTCAGGTCGTCTCCGATAAGATGGACAAGACCATCGTGGTTGCAATTGAGGACAGCGTACAGCACAAGCTGTATAAGAAGATCGTGAAGAGAACCTACAAGCTGAAGGCGCACGACGAGAACAACGAGTGCGGCGTCGGCGATACCGTGAAGGTGATGGAGTGCCGCCCCCTGTCCAAGGACAAGAGATGGCGTCTCGTTGAAATCATCAAGAAGGCTGAGTAAGGAGGTCGACAACTTATGATCCAGCAGGAATCTTATCTGAAGGTTGCCGACAACACCGGCGCAAAGGAGATCAAGTGCATCCGTGTGCTTGGCGGCTCCAAGCGTAAGTTCGGCAACATCGGCGACGTCATCGTCGCTTCCGTCCGTAAGGCTACCCCGGGCGGCACCGTGAAGAAGGGCGAAGTCGTTCGCGCTGTCATCGTGCGTACCTGCAAGGGCGTTCGCCGCGCCGACGGCACCTATGTCCGTTTCGACGAGAACGCTGCCGTCCTGATCAAGGACGACAAGAATCCCCGCGGCACCCGTATTTTTGGGCCGGTCGCCAGAGAGCTTCGTGACAAGGAATACATGAAGATCCTCTCTCTGGCCCCGGAAGTCATTTAATGGGGGGACCAGTCAATGAACATTAAGAAGAACGATACCGTCATTGTCCTTTCCGGCAAGTCCAAGGGCAAGAAGGGCAAGGTGCTCACCGCCATGCCCAAGGAGAACAAGCTGCTCGTCGAGGGCGTCAACGTGGCTACCTGCCATGTCAAGGCCCGCAAGCAGAACGAGACCAGCGGCATCATCAAGCGTGAGATCCCCATTCGTGCGGATAAGGTCCAGCTCTACTGCAGCACCTGCAAGAAGGGCGTTCGCGTCGGCTTCAAGCTCGACGGTGACAAGAAGGTCCGCGTCTGCAAGAAGTGCGGCAAGGAAATCTGAGGAGGAGGGACGAGATTATGGCTAGACTGAAAGTGAAGTATACCGAAGAAATCGCTCCCGCTCTCATGAAGAAGTTCCAGTATAAGAGCGTCATGCAGATCCCCCAGATCGCGAAGGTCATTGTGAACGTCGGCTGCGGCGAGAGCAAGAACAACGCGAAGGAGATCGAGGCTATCTGCAAGGATATCGCCACCATCACCGGCCAGAAGCCCATCACGACGAAGGCTCGCAAGTCCGTCGCAAACTTCAAGGTCCGTGAGGGCGAGACCGTCGGCGTGAAGGTCACGCTGCGCGGCGACAAGATGTGGGAATTCCTCGACCGCCTGTTCAACGTGGCTCTGCCCCGTGTCCGCGACTTCCGCGGCATCAACCCCAATGCTTTCGACGGCCGCGGCAACTATGCCATGGGCCTGAAGGAGCAGCTCATCTTCCCCGAAATCGAGTATGACAAGGTCGACAAGATCCGCGGCATGGACATCTGCATCTGCACCACCGCGACGACCGACGAGGAAGCCAAGGAACTGCTGACCATGGTCGGCGCTCCGTTCCACGCTTAATTGGGAGGAAGAACACAATGGCTAGAAAAGCAATGATCCTGAAGCAGCAGGCTGGAAACAAGTTCTCCACCCGCCGCTACAACCGCTGCAAGATCTGCGGCAGACCCCATGCCTACCTCCGCGACTACGGCGTTTGCCGTATCTGCTTCCGTGAGCTCGCCTACAAAGGCGAAATCCCCGGCGTCAAGAAGGCAAGCTGGTAATTTTTCATTCCCGCGCGTGTGCGCGAATACGCATCCTTGCGTGATTCAAATGGAAAACAGGCATCAGAAGTCAGGGGAACATGGAGCCGCTTGCGGCTCACATTCCTCTGATACTCTGACGTCTTAACGGGTTCAGCCCGTAACTTCTAAAGGAGGTCAATCACATGCAAATCACCGATCCCGTTGCAGATATGCTCACCCGAATCCGGAATGCGAACTCTGCAAAGCACGAAACTGTGGATGTCCCCGCTTCCAACCTCAAGAAGGACATTGCCAAGATCCTGCTCGACGAGGGCTATATCAAGGCATACTCCGTTGAGGAGGACGGCAAGCAGGGCGTGATCCACATCACCCTGAAGTACCTGGGCAACAAGGAGAAGGTCATTTCCGGTCTTCGCCGCGTCTCCAAGCCGGGCCTGCGTATCTACGCCGGCGCTGCGGAGCTGCCGAAGGTTCTCAAGGGCCTTGGCATCGCCATCATTTCCACTTCCAAGGGCGTCATGACCGATAAGGCTGCTCGCGCAGCACATATCGGCGGCGAAGTCCTTGCGTTCGTCTGGTAAGGAGGTAACATTATGTCCAGAATCGGCAAAATGCCTATCACTGTACCGGCAGGCGTTGAAGTGACCATCGCGGACGGCAATCTCGTCACCGTCAAGGGCCCGAAGGGTACTCTGACCAGCAAATTCCATCATGATATGATCATCAAGCAGGAGGGCGCTGTTCTGACCGTCTCCCGCCCGGATGAGGAGCACGAGCACAAGAGCCTGCATGGCCTGACCCGCACGCTGCTGCACAACATGATCGTCGGCGTCGAGAAGGGTTACACGAAGGAGCTTGAGGTCAATGGTGTCGGCTACCGTGCACAGAAGCAGGGCAAGCAGCTCATCATGAACCTTGGCTACTCCCATCCTGTTGTTGTCGATGAGATCGACGGCATCACCATCGACGTTCCTGCCCAGAACAAGATCGTCATCAGCGGCATCGACAAGCAGAAGGTCGGCCAGTTCGCTGCTGAGGTCCGCGGCAAGAGACCGCCTGAGCCTTACAAGGGCAAGGGCATCAAGTATACGACCGAGGTTCTTCGCCATAAGGAAGGCAAGACCGGCGGTAAGAAATAACAGGAGGTGTGCGTAAATGATTAAGAAGACCGATAAGAAGGCCATGCGCCTGAAGCGCCATGTTCGCGTTCGCGGCAAGATCTCCGGCACACCGTGCAGACCCCGCCTGAATGTTTTCAGAAGCAACGCCAACATCTATGCGCAGATCATTGATGATGTCAATGGAGCCACTCTGGTTTCCGCTTCTACCGTGGAGAAGGAGTTTGAGGGTGCGACCGGCAACTGCGAAGCTGCCAAGAAGGTCGGCCTGCTCCTCGCCGAGCGTGCGAAGGCCAAGGAGATCGAGGAAGTCGTTTTTGACCGCGGCGGCTATGTCTACCACGGTCGTGTAGCGGCACTCGCCGAAGGTGCGCGCGAGGGCGGCCTCAAATTCTGAGAGGAGGAACGAGAAATGGCTTATAACAGAGCGTCCGAAAAGGACAATGCTCCCGAGATGATTGAGCGCGTCGTCTACCTGAACCGTGTTTCCAAGACGGTCAAGGGCGGCCGCGTTATGAAGTTCTCCGCTCTCGTCGTCGTCGGCGACGGCAAGGGCACCGTGGGCTATGGCCTGGGCAAGGCAGCCGAGGTTTCCGAGGCGATCCTGAAGGGCATTGCCAACGCGAAGAAGAACCTGCAGAAGGTCGTTCTCGCGGAGACCACGATCCCCCACGAAGTCATCGGCATCTTTGGCGCCGGTAAGGTCCTGCTGAAGCCGGCTCCTGTCGGTACCGGCGTTCTGGCCGGCGGCGCTGTCCGTGCTGTTATGGAAGCTGCCGGTATCAGCAACATTCGCGCCAAGTGCCTGCGCTCCAACAACCCGCAGAACGTTGTCAAGGCAACGATGCAGGGCCTGCTGAGCCTGCGTGGACCGGAAGAGGTCGCTCGCATCCGCGGCAAGAGCGTCGAAGAAATCGTTGGTTAAGGAGGATACGGACATGGCACAGTTAAAGATCAAGCTGGTCAAGAGCATCAGCGGTCGTATCCAGAAGCACATTGCGACGGCTGAGTCCCTCGGCCTGCGCAAGATCGGCCAGGAGACCATCCAGCCCGATAACGAACAGACCCGCGGCAAGATCGCCAAGATCGGCTATCTTCTCGAGGTCACCGAAGTAGAATAAGGAGGAGACAAGAATGGAGTTACATGAACTTGCTCCCATCGCGGGTTCTACCCAGGTTGGCAAGCGCAAGGGTCGCGGCACCGGCACCGGCAACGGCAAGACGGCTGGTCGCGGTCACAAGGGTCAGAAGGCCCGTTCCGGCGGTAAGATCCGTGTCGGCTTCGAAGGCGGCCAGATGCCTCTGGCAAGACGCATCCCGAAGCGTGGTTTCAATAACATCTTTGCAAAGCCGCTGACGGCCGTGAACCTCGGCCAGCTCAACGTCTTTGAGGACGGTGCAGTGGTCGACGCCGCTGCCCTGACGGAGAAGGGCATCATCCGTGACTGCAAGTACGGCCTGAAGGTCCTCTCCAATGGCAATCTCACTAAGAAGCTCACTGTGAAAGCAGCAGCGTTTTCCGGATCTGCCAAAACGAAAATCGAAGAGGCAGGTGGAAAGGCTGAGGTGGTGTAAGTGCTTACTACCATCCGCAATGCCTGGAAGATCCCTGAGCTGCGCAGAAAGCTCCTCTTCACGCTCGTGATCATCCTTCTGTACCGCATCGGCAACGTCATTCCCGTTCCCGGTGTCAACGTGCAGCAGATGTCCCTGATGTTCAGCCAGCAGCTGAGCAACACCATCTTCGGCCTGTTCGATATGATGTCCGGCTCTGCCTTCTCGCAGGCCACCATCTTCGCACTGTCGATCCAGCCGTATATCAACGCATCCATCATCATTCAGCTTCTTACCATCGCCATTCCCGCTCTCGAGCGCTTGAGCAAAGAGGGCGGCGAAGAGGGCAAGAAGATGATCACGAAGATCACGCGTTATACCACGGTCGGCTTGGGCGTCCTGATGGGCTTTGCCTATTATATCATGCTCAGCAACTACAACAGCCAGTACAGCAACATGCTCCTTACGAGCACCGGCTTCCTGACTGCTCTCGTCATCATCCTGACCTTCACGGCCGGCTCCACGCTGGTCATGTGGCTGGGTGATCAGATCTCCGAGCACGGCATCGGCAACGGCATCTCTATGATCCTGTTCGCCAACATCATCGCCCGCATCCCGTCCGGCATCATCCTGCCGATCTTCAACAACCTGAAGTCCAACTTCGGCGGCTTCTGGTACTGGGCTCTGCTGCTGATCGTCGCTATGCTCGCGATCATCGTCTTCATCGTTTTCGTTTCCCAGGCTGAGCGCCGCATCCCGGTCCAGTACGCCAAGCGCGTTGTCGGCCGTAAGGTCTATGGTGGCCAGAACACGCATCTGCCCATCAAGGTCAACATGTCCGGCGTTATGCCCATCATCTTTGCACAGTCCATCGCGAGCCTGCCCGCCACCATCTGCGCGTTCGGCGGCTGGACGGGCAACTGGGCTTACAAGCATGTGTTCACGAGCACCAGCGTGATCTACACGATCATCTATCTGCTCCTGATCGTGGGCTTCAGCTACTTCTATGCGACCATTCAGTACAATCCTGTTGAGGTGGCCAACAACCTGAAGAAAAACGGCGGCTTCATCCCCGGCTTCCGTCCGGGCCGTCCGACCGCTGACTTCATCCGCAAGGTCATCAACAAGATCACCCTCTTCGGCGCGATCTACCTCGGCGTTATCGCGGTCCTGCCAGTCCTTCTCGGCACGATCATGAGCAACACGAGATTCTCCTTCGGCGGCACGTCCATCATCATTGTGGTCAGCGTTGCTCTGGAGACCGTCGCAGCCATCGAGGCGCAGATGCTGATGCGCAACTACTCCGGCTTCCTTGAGAAATAACAGGAGGCTGGACATGAGACTGATCCTGCTGGGAGCTCCCGGCGCGGGGAAGGGCACGCAGGCAGAGATCCTGTCCAAGCGGCTCGGGATCCCGACCATTTCCACCGGGAACATCCTCCGAGAAGCAATCCGGAATCGCACGGAGACCGGTCTCAAAGCGAAGGCATTCATGGACCAGGGCAATCTGGTTCCGGACGAGGTCATCATCGGCATCGTCCGGGACCGCCTGGCCGAGCCGGATTGTGCAAACGGGTATATCCTCGACGGTATGCCCCGCACGATCCCGCAGGCCGAGGCCCTTGTGAATGCCGGCATTGAGATCGACTGTGTGATCTCCATTGAAATTGACGACGCTGTGATCGAGCAGCGGATGACCGGCCGCCGCGTCTGCGGCAGCTGCGGCTCCAGCTACCATGTCACGGCGAATCCGCCCAAAATTGAGGGCATCTGTAATGCGTGCGGCTCCGAGCTGGTCACGCGGCCGGATGACGTGCCGGAAACGGTGCGCAGCCGTCTGGCCGTTTACCACAAGGAGACCGAGGCGCTCAAGGGCTTCTATGAAAAGCTCGGCAAGCTCCGGCTTATCGAGGGAAATCAGCCCATCGAGGATGCTACTCGTGATATTCTGGCGGCATTGGGTGTATCAAAATGATCCCTATTAAAAATGAACGTGAGATCGCAGTGATGCGCAGGGCCTGTAAAATTACCGCGGCAGCCCGTGCTCTGGCAGGGGAAATGGTAAGACCCGGCGTGACCACAAAGGCGATCGACAAAGCTGTCCACGATTTCATCGTGTCACAAGGTGCAACACCGTCCTTCTTGCACTACTCCGGCTACCCCGCGAGCGTCTGTATTTCCGTGAACAATACCGTCATTCACGGCATTCCGGACGGCCGCGTGCTGCAGGAGGGTGACATTGTCTCCGTCGATGTCGGAGCCAAATGGCAGGGATTCCATGGGGACTGCGCCGCAACCTATGCCTGCGGGAAGATCTCTCCCGAAGCGCAGAGGCTTATTGATGTCACGAAGCAGAGCTTTTTCGAGGGCGTGAAATTCGCGCGCCAGGGATGCCGGATCTCGGATATCGGGCATGCCGTGCAGACCTATGCCGAATCGTTCGGCTGCGGAGTCGTCCGTGACTTCGTCGGCCACGGTGTCGGTGAGCATCTGCACGAGGAGCCTGAGGTCCCGAACTATGGCAAGCCCGGCAGAGGCCCCAGACTGATCCGCGGTATGGTGATCGCCATCGAGCCGATGATCAACGCCGGTACCTTCGAGGTGCGGGTGCTGAAGGACGGCTGGACGACCGTCACCGCCGACGGAAGCCTGTCGGCCCACTACGAAAATACTGTGCTCATTACCGACGGCGAGCCGGAAATTCTCACCGTCGCCGAGGGACTCTAAGCATGGAACTATCCAAATCGGATGTGGTGCTCTCCCTTGCCGGTCGTGATCAGGGAATGCTGTTCTTTGTGGTTGACACAGACGGTGTGTACGTTTCCCTGGTCAACGGGAAGGAGAGAAAGCTGGAAAATCCCAAGCGGAAGAAAGCCAAACATGTCCGCAAAGTCCTTCGGCCAGATTCGACCGTCGCAGCGAAGCTCATCGCAGGCGACAAACTGCTCAACAGCGAATTACGAAGGGAACTGGCCGTACTCGGCCGGGAATTCAACGTTTCAACCAAGGAGGGTTCAGAAACTTGGCAAAAGACGACGTAATCGAACTTGAGGGCATCGTGACTGATGCACTGCCGAATGCAATGTTCAAAGTCAATATTGGCGGCGGGCATACGATTCTGGCACACATTTCCGGCAAGCTCAGAATGAACTATATCAAGATCTTGCCCGGTGACAAGGTAACTGTTCAGATGTCTCCGTATGATCTGACTCAGGGTCGGATCACCTGGAGAAGCAAGTAAACAAGAGACATTGTTCTCATATGGAGGTTAAACAGTATGAAGGTTAGACCGTCCGTGAAGCCCATGTGCGAAAAATGTAAGATTATCAAGCGCAAGGGTCGCGTCATGGTAATTTGCGAAAATCCCAAGCATAAGCAGAGACAAGGTTAATAGGAGGTGCTCGAGAGTATATGGCACGTATTGCTGGTATTGACCTGCCCCGCGAAAAGAGAGTCGAGATCGCTCTGACTTATATTTTCGGTATTGGCAGAAAAAGCGCGAACGACATTCTGAAGCTGGCCAATGTGAACCCTGATACCCGTGTGAAGGATCTCACCGAGGATCAGGAGGCTGCGCTGCGTGATGTCATCGATAAGAACTACACCATCGAGGGCGACCTCCGCCGTGAAGTTGCTCTGAACATCAAGCGCCTGACGGAAATTGGCTGCTACCGCGGCATGCGCCACAGAAGAGGCCTGCCGGTCAGAGGTCAGCGCACCAAGACCAACGCGCGCACCCGCAAGGGCCCGAAGAAGACCATTGCGAATAAGAAGAAGTAAGGAGGGAACTGAATAATGGCTAAGGCTACTGCAAAGAAAGTTGTCAAGCGCCGCCGCGAGCGCAAAAATGTTGAGAAGGGCGCCGTTCATATTCGTTCCTCCTTCAACAACACCATGGTGACCATCACCGATCTGCAGGGCAACGCCCTTTCCTGGGCCTCCTCCGGCGGACTCGGCTTCCGTGGCTCCCGTAAGTCCACGCCCTATGCCGCACAGATGTGCGCCGAGACTGCCGCCAAGGCAGCCATGGAGCATGGCCTGAAAACCGTCGAGGTCTACGTCAAGGGCCCGGGCCAAGGTCGTGAGGCTGCCATCCGCGCACTGCAGTCCGCGGGTCTGGAAGTTGTCATGATCAAGGACGTCACCCCCATTCCCCACAATGGCTGCCGTCCGCCCAAGAGACGTCGCGTCTAATTCGTTAAGGAGGTAATCATAGAATGGCGAAAAATACTCAGCCCGTTCTGAAGCGTTGCAGAACGCTTGGCGTTTCTCCTGCCGTCATGGGTTATTCCAAGACTTCCAATAAGAATCCCGGCGGTCAGAGAAGAGCTAAGAAGTCCGAATATGCTCTGCAGCTCACCGAGAAGCAGAAGGTCAAGTTTGTTTACGGCATCCTGGAGAAGCAGTTCCGGATGTATTATGAGAAGGCTGCCCGCGCTGAGGGCAACACCGGTGAGGTCCTTCTGAGCCTCATCGAGCGCCGTCTCGACAACGTGATCTATCGCCTTGGCTTTGCCGCGACCCGCCGCGAGGCCCGTCAGCTCGTGAACCATGGCCACTACACCGTCAACGGCAAGCGCGTCAACATCCCGTCCTACCTCGTGAAGACGGGCGACGTCATCGCTGTCTGCGAGAAGAGCTGCTCCAACAACCGCTTCAAGAAGCTGAAGGAAGACGACGCTTTCGTCGCCGCCCCGAAGTGGCTTGACCGCGACAAGAACACGCTGTCCGGCAAGGTCCTTGCGCTTCCGGCCAGAGATGATATCGACTTCGAAATCGCCGAGCATCTCATCGTCGAGCTGTACTCCAAGTAACGCTGCACCCTCGTTTATTGGTAAGCTGGATTACGCCGCAAAACCTGTGTTTTGCAGATTCATAAGGAGGGTATCTGTTATATGGTAGAAATTGACAAGCCGCGTATTGAGTGCATCGACTCTCCGGAAGATCCCGCCCATGGCATTTTTATCGTGGAACCGCTCGAGCGGGGCTACGGTACGACTCTGGGCAACTCACTGAGAAGGATTCTGCTTTCCTCTCTGCCTGGTACCGCTGCGACCTCCATCAAGATCGCGGGCGTCCAGCATGAGTTTTCCACAATCCCCGGTGTGAAGGAGGATGTCACTGAGATCGTCCTGAACATCAAGCGCATCATCTTTAAGATGAATTGTGACGGCGTGAAGACGGTTTATATTGATGCCTCCGGCGAGTGCGAAGTCACGGCCGGTGACATCAAGACCGACGACGATGTTGAAATCCTGAATAAGGACCTGCACATCTGCTCGCTCGGACCCGATGCCATGCTGAACATGGAGATCACCATGAGCCGCGGCCGCGGCTATGTTCCGGCTGACCGGAACAAGACGCCGCAGACGCCCATTGGTGTGATCCCGGTCGACTCGCTGTATTCCCCGGTGTATAAGGTCAATTATACGGTCGAGAATACGCGTGTCGGCAACATGACCGATTTCGACAAGCTGACGCTGGAGGTCTGGACGGATTCCACCACGACGGCTAAGGACGCCGTGTCCATCGCCGCCAAGATCCTGACGGAGCATCTGGCCCTGTTCACCGATCTCTCCGAGACGGTCGCCAGCCAGTCGATCGTTCGTGAAAAGGATGTTTCCACCGAGCCGACCGCTCTGAAGCTCACCATCGAAGAGCTTGACCTGTCCGTCCGCAGCTTCAACTGCCTGAAGCGTGCCAACATCAACACCGTCCGCGATCTGATCTCCAGAACGCCGGAAGAGATGATGAAGGTCCGCAACATGGGCAAGAAGTCGCTCGACGAGGTGCAGAACAAGCTGGCCATGATGGGCCTGTCGCTCGCGACGGAGGAAACGCCTACCACAAATAGCTAAGGAATCGGCCCGACCGATCCGCTGTCTTTACCTTTTAAAAGGAGGAAATACGAATGTTTGGAACCCGTAAGCTCGGCAGAACGAGCGATCAGCGCAAGGCGATGCTCCGCCAGCTGACCACCGATCTGCTGGAGAACGGCAAGCTCGAGACGACCTTCTGCCGTGCGAAGGAAGTCCAGCCGGTCGCGGAGAAGATGATCACCCTTGGTAAGAAGGGCGACCTCGCCGCCTACCGTCAGGCTCTGGCCTTCATCACGAAGGAAGATGTCGCGCACAAGGTCTTCAAGGAACTCGCTCCGAAGTATGCCGACCGCAATGGCGGCTACACGAGAGTGACCCGTATCGGCGTTCGCCGCGGCGACGCTGCCGAGATGGCCATCATCGAGCTGGTGTAAGAGAATACCGGTCTACCGCTGCAGAATGCAAGACATCCTGCAGCGGTTTTTCTATGTCCGCGTTTCGGCGATTAACGCTACGTCGTTGTGCACAGTTTTTCACAAGACACATTGTATAAACTGCTGATTTTGGTGAAAACCTGAAAAAAATTGGTATTCCGAACATAAATTTTTGATAATTATGGTTGATTATTTTCATTGCATGGCGTATACTTAGGACAGCCGGGTACGCCCGAGCAATGACAGGAGGTACCACGATGTACAACCGTACTTATAATTTCTCCGCCGGTCCCGCGACCATGCCTGTTCCGGTGTTGGAAGAGATCCGCGACGAGCTGCTGAACTACCGCGGCGCCGGTATGGGCGTTATGGAGATGTCGCACCGTTCGAAGGTTTTCCAGACCATCATCGACGAGGCCGAGCAGGATCTGCGTGATCTGATGGGGATCCCCGATAACTATAAGGTTCTCTTCATTCAGGGCGGCGCAACGCTGCAGTTTGCCATGATCCCGATGAATCTGATGAAGAATGGCAAGGCGATCTATATCGAAACCGGCGCATGGTCCAAGAAGGCCATTGCCGAGGCGAAGAAATACGGCGAGATCAATGTTGCCGCTTCCTCCAAGGATCGCAACTATGCTTACATTCCCGACTGCTCCGATCTGCCGGTCGAAGAGGATACGGATTATGTCTATATCTGCGAGAACGAGACTATCCACGGCACGACGTGGCAGAAGCTGCCGGACACGAAGGGCAAGCCCCTGGTCTCTGACCAGTCCTCTATGTTCCTGTCCAAGCCGTGCAATGTTTCGGACTACGGCATGATCTATGCCGGTGTCCAGAAGAACGTCGGCCCCGCCGGTATGGTCATCGCCATCATCCGCGAGGATCTGATCCGCGAGGACCTCGATCCCAAGACGCCGATCTACATGATGTACAAGACCCATGCGGACGCGGGCTCCATGTATAACACGCCGAACTGCTGGGCCATCTATGTCTGCGGCAAGGTCTTCAAGTACCTCAAGAGCCTCGGCGGCCTGACTGCCATGCAGCGCATCAATGAGGAGAAGGCAAAGGTCATGTATGACTTCCTGGATTCCTCCAAGATGTTCCGCGGCGCGGTCGATCCCGAGTTCCGCAGCCTGATGAACATCCCGTTCGTCACCGGTGATAAGGACCTCGATGCTGAGGTCGTTGCCTACACCAAGGCAGCCGGATTTGAGAACCTCAAGGGCCATAAGTCCGTCGGCGGCCTGCGTGCCTCCACCTACAACGCCATGCCGAAGGAAGGCGTGGAGGCCCTCGTGGAATGCCTGAAGAAATTTGAAGCCGAGCACTGATCGGCCGCTTTGAAAGGAGAACCTGCCATGCGTATTCTCGTTACTGATGGAATGGATAAGACCGCGCTGGAGACCCTGCGCGCGAAGGGCCACGAAGTGGTCGAGCAGTTCTACGCGCCCGAGGAGCTGGGCGAGGCCATCCGCGACTTTGACGTCGTGGTCGTCCGCTCTGCCACCAAGGTGCGCGCCAATCACATCGATGCTGCGAAGGGCTCCCGCCTGAAGCTCATCATCCGCGGCGGCGTCGGCGTCGACAACATCGACGTGGCCTATGCCGAGGCAAACGGCATCGCCGTGAAGAATACCCCGCGTGCCTCCTCCAACTCCGTTGCGGAGCTGGCGCTGGCCCATATGCTCTCCTGTGCACGCTTTGTGTCCATCGCCGGTCACACCATGCGCGAGGGCAAGTGGGAGAAGAAGGCCTATGGCAAGGGCGTCGAGCTGGGCGGCAAGACCCTTGGCGTCATCGGCTACGGCCGCATCGGTCAGGCGCTGGGCCGCATGGCGCAGGGCCTCGGCATGAATGTCGTTGCCTATGATATCTACCATGTCGAAGGCATCGAGTGCGAGACCATGCACTATGTCACGATGGACGAGCTGCTGGCGCAGTCCGACTTTATTTCGCTGCACACGCCCGCCATCGACGGCAAGCCCCTCATCAACCGCGAGAACATCGCCAAGATGAAGGACGGCGTCATCTTTGTCAACACGTCCCGCGGCAACAATGTCGATGAGGAGGCCCTGCTGGAGGGCCTGAACTCCGGCAAGATCCGCGGCGCCGGTCTGGATGTCTATGCCGAGGAGCCAGCGAAGAACGAGGCCCTGCTGAACCATCCGAACGTCTCCTGCACGCCGCACATCGGCGCTGCCACGAAGGAAGCGCAGAAGCGCATCGGCATGGAGATCGTCTCCATCATCGATAATCTGTGACCCCCGGGCAGGAAGCCCGTTAAATTTCAATAATTAAGGGAGTATGAATGCACATGAATGCCTATGTTGAGCGCGTCATCGAATCCGTTCGCCAGAAGCACGGCAATGAGCCCGAATTTGTTCAGACCGTTGAGGAAGTGCTCTCCTCGCTTTCCCCTGTGATTGATAAGCATCCCGAGTATGAGAAGGCTGATCTGCTGGGCCGCATTGTCGAGCCGGAGCGTATGTTTACCTTCCGCGTGGTCTGGATGGACGACAATGGCGCATATCACACCAACATCGGCTATCGCTGCCAGTTCAACGGCGCGATCGGTCCGTACAAGGGCGGCCTGCGCTTCCAGAAGAACGTTTATCCCGGCATCATCAAGTTCCTCGGCTTTGAGCAGATCTTCAAGAACTCCCTGACTGGCCTTCCCATCGGCGGCGGCAAGGGCGGTTCCGACTTTGACCCGGCCGGCAAGTCCGATGCCGAGGTTATGCGTTTCTGCCAGAGCTATATGACGGCTCTGTACCGCTACATCGGGCCGGACATCGACGTTCCCGCCGGTGATATGGGCGTTGGCGGCCGCGAGATCGGTTACCTGTTCGGCCAGTATCGCCGCCTGAAGGGCACGTTCGAGAACGGCGTCCTCACCGGCAAGGGCTTCAGCTACGGCGGCAGCCTGACCCGTCCGGAGGCGACCGGCTACGGCGCCATGTATTACCTGCAGGAAGTCCTCAAGCACGAGGGCGAAGAGATCCAGGGCAAGACCATCGCCTGCGCCGGCTTCGGCAACGTGACGTGGGGCATCTGCAAGAAGGCCCTGCATCTGGGCGCGAAGGTCGTTACTCTGTCCGGTCCTGACGGCTACATCTATGATGAAGAAGGCGTCTCCTCCAGCGAGGAGAAGGTCAACTACCTGCTCGAGATGCGCGCCTCCGGCCGCAACCGCGTGCAGGACTATGCCGACAAGTTCGGTGTCCCGTTCTTCCCCGGCGAGAAGCCGTGGGGCGTCAAGGCCGACGTGATCATGCCGTCTGCCATGCAGAACGACGTCAACATGGAGTCTGCCCAGAAGATCGTCGCCAACGGCGTGAAGTATTACATCGAAGTCGCCAACATGCCCACGACGAACGACGCCCTGTACTATCTGATGAGCCAGAAGAACATGGTCGTTGCTCCGTCCAAGGCTGTCAACGCAGGCGGCGTCGGCGTCTCTGCTCTGGAAATGAGCCAGAACTCCGAGCGTCTCGTCTGGACGGCGGAAGAGGTCGATGCACAGCTCCATAAGATGATGGTCAACATCCACAAGGTCTCCGCTGAGGCTGCTGAGGAGTATGGCCTGGGCTACAACCTGGTCGCCGGTGCGAACATCGCGGGCTTCCAGAAGGTCGCCAATGCCATGATGGAGCAGGGCATTTTCTAAGTCAACAATACGCAAAAAACGCCGGGGCGCAGCTTGCTGCGCTCCGGCGTTTCCTAAGTATAGGGGATGTATCAGGGCAGACAGGGGAAGGGGACGACCACCACAGGCACGCATTGTGTGCGAAGCAGGTTGACGAGATCGGCCGTCTGCAGCCACACCGTGGCGGTGTTGGTGTTCGGGTGGACCGCGATGCGGCTGCCCAGCAGAGCTTCGTCCAGATAGAGCGTGACATCGGGCGCGTTCAGCAGGGCCAGCGGCGTGACGGCTCCCGCCTCCAGCCACAGGATCTCGCGCAGCTCGTCCGCCGAGGCAAAGGACAGGGAGCGCAGCCCCTGCTGGCGCGAGAATGCTTTCAGGTCCACGCGCGCATGCGCCGTCAGCAGGAAATACCGGTGCGTCCGGCTCTCGCGCACAAACAGATTCCGTGCCTCGCATTCCGGGTGGGGGAGGGCAAGCCGTTCGGCTTCGTCCATGGTCAGCACGGCGGGATGACGCTGATATTCATAATCGATGCCCTGCGTGGTCAGATAGTCAAGAATTTCCGCTTCGTTCATCTTTCGGCTCCTATTTCAGCTTCTTTCCCATTTCTATGCGGACCTCATGGCGCTCCGGGTCGTCGTTGGAGTAGGAATACAGGTCGAACCCGATGATCGAGAAGCCGTTCCGCTTGTAAAACGCGATCGCGTTTTCGTTGCAGGTCTGCGTCTCCAGAACGATCATCCGTGCGCCTGCGGCCTCTGCTGCTCTCTGGATGGCCTGCATCAGGAGCGTGCCGAGTCCCTTGCCGCGTGCGTTCTCCTCAAAAATGCAGATGTTGCTGATGCGGTACCGGTTGTTCCAGCCTTCCGGCGCACCTTCCACATAGCCGAGCAGCCGTTCGCCCTCGAAGGCGCCGAATGCCACCGGCTCTTCGAGCCATTCGCCGAAGAATTCATCGTCAAAGGACTTCTCCATCGGCGCTCCGAGCGGGACGTAGCGGAGACGGAAGCCGTCCTCCGCGGCGCAGATGTCATAATAGCCCTTTGTCCGGTAGCGGGCCGTGAATTTCCGCCCGGCATAGACCGCCGGGTCAAGCTGCCTGATCTCCATGGATCGCGCCTCCCTATATTGAAGAATGGATAAAATGAAAAAATCCTGCCGGGCGATTTGGCAGGATCGATAAGGAGAGGTGAAATACTTAGCTGACGCAAAATGTGAAAGAAACGCTGGCGCGTTTGTGATTTTTTCCGCTTCGCAGAAAGTGATATGAAATCCATCCACCGCCGCATGCGTATAACACACCACAAAGCGTTATTTCACCCGCCTGAAAGGGTGGATCTCGTTGAAAAAAGCACTTGCTGCTGCAAGTGCTTTTTTCTTGTCATAACGCAACACTATAGATTTTTTTCGAAATTTACTTTCAAAAAATCGTCGTATGACAGCAATAAAACCTGGACGCGCAGAGCTCACTTGCCTTTTGATTCTTCAGTTGTGTCAGAGACTGCTCCTTCCAGCAGATCTGTCACTACCTGATTAAGCTGTGCGGCATTCTTAGCAGTAATGACCGGCGTGTCTGACTGGGACTCAATGTCTTTTCTGGTTCGTCCAGCCACCTGACCGCCCGCCTTGGCAACTGCCAAATTCTCTTGGAAGGTCGTTGGTTTGCGATCTCTTGAAAACTGAGTGGTAGTGGCCTCCGCCAGCATATTCAGTACCAGTTCCAGCGTAGTCATGTTATCACGAAGGTTTTCCTTTTTCAAGCCCTTCAGATTTTTGTACTGCCGGGTGGACATGCCAGACCAGGCTCGGGAAATCTCGTCCGTGAGGATGGCGTACTCTACGCCTTTCTGCACACCGCGGGCATCCCATTCATCCGTCAGTTCTTTACGGACCTGGATGGCCTGCAGCCGCTGATTGATCCACTCACGGCTGTAACCCTTCTTGAGATAGGTTTCCAGAGCGCGGTCAATGGTCAGCTCCGGGTCGATGGTCTCCTCGATACGCTCTCGACCGACCTGTGCCAGCCACAACTTGAACGGTTCTGCCTTCGGGGAAGGAATAGACTGGATGATTCGGAGAAGCTGCTCGGTATCGGCTACATCAGTCAATCGTTTTTTGCCATCCGAAGCGGTCATTTTCAACTGGTTACAAGCTGTAACCGTTTCATTTCCCTCATCCTTCAGGCGTTTCTTCGTTACCTTCCAGTAGTTACGAGCTGCCTGATAATCTGGCTGATCAGTCAGCACAGCTACCACATCAACGACGGAAAAGTACCATTCTTCCTTTTCCTCATCCCATGCGGTTCGAATACGCTTGTCTTCGAACAGTTGGATATTATCGTTTTGTGCCATTTGAATCACCTCGTTCTGTCATGAATTCTTTCAAAAGTCCTTGGCAGCCATCCAGCACATCCTGCCAGGTCGCCTCGAAGTCCTCGGTGTACCATGGGTCTGCCACATTGCCGGGATGGGCGGTGTGATCCATCAGGAGGGACATCTTGCCGACATAGTCGCCGCCGCAGATACGGTACATATCCCGGAGGTTGGCCTGGTCCATGCCGATCAGGAGATCGTATTCGTCGTAATCCCGATTTGTCAACTGCCGTGCGGCATGGCCTTCGCAGGAGATCCCATGCTCGGCCAGCTTGCGCCGTGCCGGAGGATAGACTGGGTTGCCGATCTCCTCCCGACTGGTAGCCGCTGATTCGATATGAAATTGCGATGCCAGTCCCGCCTTTTTTACCAAGTCCTTCATCACGAACTCGGCCATGGGGCTGCGGCAGATATTGCCATGACAGATAAACAGAATCCTCTTCATACTGCGTTCTCTCCGAAATCTCATCGTTGCCCTCATTATACCACACATCGACCTTTTCGTCGAGAACACTTTCCAGATACGCAGAATCCTCGATCATTCGCAGAAGCTCCGCCTTGGATAGATTCCGTGCTGTAGCCTGCCGGATGTACCAGCGGCGCTCCTCTGCGGGCAGCTCTGCCTCCATGATCACAACATTCTGCGTCCAATTCAGGCAAAGCGCTTCGCCAAGCAGTTCCGGCATGCTGCTATACAATTGCCAAAAGTTCCGCATCCGGCGCACATTGCGCGGAGAGAAGCCGGTCATATCCGGGTACTGTTCCTTCAGGAACTCTGCGGCAGCTACTGCCGCACCCTTTTCCGAGCGGGTGCAGACGATCTTGCCGACTTCACAGTACAGCTTCATCTGCGGCAGATCCGCTTCCATGGCAGATTCCAGCGCGGCAAACATTGCGCTGTAATCCACAGCTTTTCGAATATTCATGGCTTCTCCTTTCCGGCGCACAGCGCCTGATTCAACGCTCAAAGCAGAGAAAAGCACGGTAACATCGCCGTGTTTTTCTCTGCCTTGACCTGTTTCAGATAACTTGTACGATCTGCTCCCAGAGCAGTACGTGCTTTTCATCAATGGCCCGGTTGTCGTGGTAATGGCCGAACAGCCAGTAGTGATAATGTGCTCTCTCCTTGACCTCCTGCAGGAAATCTGTGAGCGGGTCTGCCTTATTGTGGCGGTTTTCCATGAGAGCAATGCTGGTGGGAGCGCAGTGCGTGATAACATAGTCCACCGCCCAATCGACCTTGGCCAGATTTTTCCGTGCTTCAGCGTACTCCTCCTCAGAAGGCATCTCCTGCGCCCACCACGAAATGTGATTGATGCGATACCTCGCTCGGGGCTTTCTCTGCAGCATCAGGAGCTTTCGCTCAAAATCCGGAGCACCCGGTTCCAAAATGCCGTCCTCCATATCATGGCTTTTTGCTCCGCCCATGGTAAAGAAGTGATAGCCTTCCAGCTCGAAGACCTGTCCACGCATCAGGTGCAGGACATGAGAGCGAATGCGGTGTACCTTGCCGCCGTGCCAGTCTTTCACCGGATATCGTTCCAGTGCGTCGTAGTTCTCATGATTCCCGCAGACGAAGGCCAGCGTGAACGGAAGACTTTCCAGCCAGTCCAATGCAGCCTCGTCACGGCCGTCTCCAAACCACACACCACCAAAGTCTCCGGCACAAATCACGATGTCCCGCTTTGTCATTTGTGCCTGCTCCGGGAAATATTCCGGCTTGAAGCGTTCAAAGTTTCCGTGGCAATCACCGGTTACAAAAATCATCTTTCCACCTTCTTTCAGTACATAATTTTCTGGCAAATCTCAATGCCACCCTTCAGGGTGACTGCGACCTCATCCTTGGATAGAATTTTTACTGTCTCCACCAGTTGGCGAACGGCGCTCTCGTCCCACTCTGTAATGTAGGGCGATGCGTTTTCCAATGTCTGTGCGGCATCCATGATGCGCTGATTGGCTTTTGCCTGTTCGTTGTTATTCGCGAGGATCACGGACCGTTTTTCCTTCAGGAAAGTCTGCTCGTCCAGTATTTCTTTGAACTGACCGCCATAGGCGGCAGGATCATCCGTGGCCTTTTCCAGCAGTGTTTGGAACTGCTGCTCCAGCACCCTCAGCCTGCATTCAATATCTCCAAGACTCATTGTGCCACCAGGGAATGGGATGAGCTCCGTTTCCATTGCAGCTGTGATCTGCCGAATCAAGCTATTCTTGTCAGCCATGGCGGTATTCAGGACTGCGAGGATCGCTTGCTGGAGTGGTGCTTCATCCAGTGTGGGCGAATTGTGGCAGTATTTCTTACCGTAGTCCAATCGGCTCACACAGCGCCACACGACTCGTTTTTCACCGTTTCGTGTCCATGTGCAGCGGCGATACAGGGTCCCGCACTCACCGCAGACCAACCGCTCCGAGAGCGCATACTTGCTGGCGTAGGAGGCCATCCCTGTGACTGCGTTTTTAGAAGGACTCTTTGCTGCATTCCGCCGTGCCATCTCCGCCTGTACGGCATCATACTTTTCACGGCTGACAATGCCCTCGTGGTGATTTTCAATGAGGTACATGGGAAGCTGGCCTGTATTCTTGATGGCCTTGCGGTTGATAAAGTCCTGCCGGAAGGTCTTCTGCATCAACACATCACCGCAGTATTTTTCATTCTGCAGAATGCTGCGGATGCGGGAAATGGTCCACTCCGAAGAATCCTCGAAGCACTTGACGCCTTGCTGTTCCAGTTCCTCTTTGATCATCCGCAGGCTGGCTCCGGTGAGATAGCGCTCATAGAGCCATCGGACGATTTCCGCCTGTTTCGGAATGATCTCCGGCTGACCATCCTCACCTTTGCGGTAGCCGTACAGCTTTTTATATTGGATGCTGACCTTTCCAGCTTCCATGGCGCGGCGCTTACCCCATGTGACATTGGCGGAGATAGATTCACTTTCAGACTGGGCGAAGGCACCGGAGAGGGTGATTCGCAGCTCACTGTCCTCCTCCAGAGAATTGATGTTTTCCTTCTCGAAGATGACTGCGATGCCAAGTTGTTTGAGCGCCCGGATATAGTAGAGGCAGTCCACAGTATTGCGGGAGAAGCGGGAGACCGATTTGGTCAGGATCACATCGATTTTCTTCTGGCGGCAGTGCCGGATCATCCGCATGAAGTCCTCGCGCTTCTTGGCCGAGGTTCCGGTGATGCCCTTGTCCGCAAAGATGCCAGCCATCGTCCAAGCGGTGTTGGACATGATTTTATCGGTATAGTACTCTTTCTGCACCTCATAGCTGTTTGCCTGATCCTCCTCTTTGGTGGAGACTCGGCAGTAAGCTGCCACCCGGAGTTGTCTGCGGGCTTCTGCCTGGCGGGTGGCTTCCGGCTTGGCAGGGATCTTAATTACTCTTGGGGCATCCTCTTTCATTGCAGGTCGCTCCTTTCTATGACTTGCCCATTTTTTAATCGCAGTTTGACATTTTGGCGGGTCACCTGCACCTCGGACACGGTGCTTTTCAGAAGATCAGCGTTCAGTTCCGCCACACATTCGAAGGCGGAGAAGAGGCGCCGGAGGCGATTTGTTTCATATTCTTCATCCCCCAGCGCAGCATATTGCTCTGCCGCAAGCTGGAGGATCAGCGCCTTGGCGTTATCCTCGTCGATTGGCTGCTGCTCCAGAGCATTATCCAGCGTCTCCTGTGTCTTAGAATGTGTGGCCGGCGTAGGACTGCGCTGATGCTGTATGCGGTCTGGGCATTTTGCAAGGCCGTTGAGCAGGTCGGTGACACTTTGCTCCACTCGCTCAGATGGCGGTGTACCACAGAGCCTGCGCAGCACCTTTTGCGCTTCCGTCTTTTTCGGAAGCTGGGGCTTGTTTGAGCGTTTTTCGTTTGCCGCAATGAGCTGCTCCTCATCTATGAGTTTGGGATATCCTTTCTCCCCGGTATAGCGTGTGTCCGCCAGAATACGGGCGACCATATTTTTATTCCAGAGCCGTCCCTCGTCATATGGAATATCTTGCTGGCGAAGTGCCTCGGTCAACTCATTCAAGGATTCTCCTGCAATATATCGGTGGAAGATCTCCTGCACAAGCTTCGCCTCTGATTCCTGTATGACAATCTCACCCAGGGACATCTTGTAGCCGAAGGGCTGCTTCCGGTTTCCCATCACCGCACCGTCCTCTCTATGGACTCCCGCAGCTCCAGCCCATTTTTTAGGCAGAAGCGGACGGAGTCGTTGCTCTCTATGATAATTTTTTCAACGAGTTCACCAAACAGTTCTGCGTCAAAGCTGTCGAGGAATTCCGGCCCGCCTTCCAGAATGTCTATTAAGTTTCGCGTTTGCAGGGCGGTCATGTCGCTCTCGGCATCCATCAGCTTTTCTTTTTCCAGCTTGGCCTGCCGGAGCTGCTTAGTCAGCTCATTGGTTTTGGCTATAAAAATGTCAGGATCAACAAGGCCCTGCTGCTTAAGGAAGGCCAATGTCTGATTCTGACTGGATAGATCTGATATTCTTTTATTCAGGGCAACGATGTCAGGACTCCAAAGCATCCTGCGATTGCGGATCATCTGGAGGTTTGTGAGCATCTGTTCCAGAATGGGGATGCTCTGATGCTTCAGCTTATAGTATAGGCGGCAGAAGGATTCGTAGATCTGAGTCTCACGGATCGGCGTGATCAAGCAATCGCCCTTTGCGTCATGGTTTGTGCAGCATAGATACCATTTGCTGTTAACATTTTTGAATCGCATCCGTGCTCCGCAGATACACCGGATTTGTGAGATGATCTCGCTGTGTACAGGTGCTTTTCCTAAACTGCGTTTTTGCCGTAGGACTTGAGCTCGTTCAAATAGCTCTGGAGAAATGATCGCATCGTTGCTCCCTGGTACAAAATACATTTCACGCTCACCATGATTGGTTTTCTGCTGCCTCGAGAGCATATCCGGCGTATACCTCTTTTGCAGAAGCGCATTCCCGGCGTAACGTTCGTTTTGCAGGATATAATCTACCGCTTTATAATTCCATACTCGCTCAGTCAGGCAGCTGGCATTTAGGTTGTCTGCGATCTCTTGAGGATTTTTACCGGATAAATACTCATGGAAAATTCTTTGGACAATGTCTGTTTCCGGTTCATATACTTTGAGCTTTCTGCCATCAAGCCGAAACCCCCACGGGGCTTTACAGGTATTGAATTCGCCGCTTTCCATCCTGCGTTGATAGCTCCATCGCATATTACCTGAGATGGACTCGCTCTCTTTTTGGGCGAAGGCAGCGTAGATGGCGGTGATGAGTTCACTACTCACATTGACCGTATCGATGCCTTCACGCTCGAAACGGACGTTGACACCCAACTCTTTCAGTTCACGGATATTTTGAAGGCAGTCCTTGGTGTTGCGGGCAAAGCGGGAGATAGATTTGACAAGGATCTGGTCGATCAGGCCCCGGCGGCAGTCTGCCATCATCCGCTGGAAGTCATCTCGCTTAGCCACTGAAGTTCCTGTGATTCCCTCATCCGCATAGATATCGACCATGCGCCATTCGGCCTTGCCAGAGATCAGCTCCGTGTAGTAGCGGTTCTGAGCGGCAAAGGAATTGAGTTGATCCTCGGAGTCTGAGCTGACACGAGTGTAGGCTGCGACCCGCAGCCGCACATTTTGAGGCCGTTCTGTAGGTTCGATTTTTATAACACGGGGCTGCTTTTCTGCCAGTGCTGTTGTTCCATCTACCAGCCGCTTTTCATCCATATCCGCTCACCTCCTTTTTGCAACACAAACACTACCACAACTGCATCCGAATAGCTACTGAAAGATGAAGAAAATCAGAGAAAAAACACGACTTCAACACCGCTATCCGCAGCGATCCGTGCGGCAATTTTTCTCAGTTCTTTTTCGGTGAAAATACCGCATTCCCGGAGTTTTCTGAGCAGGATCACGATTCCATAGAAGTTGATATTAGGGTTCATAATTGCGCTCCTCTCTGTATCTGACCATCTCTGCGGCACAAGCATGGGAACCGTCCGAAGAAGGAATCAAGGGGAGGCGATAGTTGGACCGACGAACAAAGGAGAAAGGAATCGAATGCAAAAATATAGGAGGGGGTGGACGGTTCCCATGCTTCTGCCGCAAGAGTGTGGTCACTCCGGTGATGGAAGCAAATGATTCCATCACCGGAGTGGCCAGAACTTTACGGTTTTGTTTGCCTGTATTCGACACTACTTCCCCAGGCGGGGCGGCAACTTGAACTGTGCTGGCGCACATCACGGGAGTTTCACCCCTCCGAGGATCTCTCGAAGCTGCGTACAGGAGTATCATTGTGGGCTGACGGGATCATGGCGGGGACAGCTTGCCAAGGCTGCCTTGGCCTGAGTGGGTATCGCTCTGCACCTTACTTGGCCGTCCTTTGATGCGGAGTTTCTCCGCACAGGTGGTCTTCGCGCACTCGGCCTGACGCTGGCTCCGTCGGCTAATGTATTCAAGTTGCCGGATATGACCGCTTGGGCGGTGTTTTTCAAGGAACAAAGCCGCTGATTTATCAGCAGCGGAATGAGGTTCAAAGCCCTCTCACTCTATTAGCCGTTGAAAACACCGTTTGCACCAAACTTTTTTGTCATCTCAGCATCTTTTTCATTTTCTGCAAAATACGGATCTTTCGATTATGGATCGTCATTCGATGGATACCCATCATTTCTTCAAGCTCACGCTCTGAGCACTCGTCGAAAAACAGCGCATGGATCAGAGCCCGTTCTTCTTCGCTCAACTGATCCAGTGCGGCCCGCAAACGGCATAAATCGTCTTTCTTGATCACGGCATCCTCGACGCCTTCAGCATCGTCCGCAAACTGGCACTTTGCAGAATATACGAGTCGCTCCAGCGAATCCTCTTTACTGGGAACATAACTCTCCGCACCATTCTCGGCATTTTTCCTGCGCTGTTCGCTTTTCAGATCCACCTCCATGTATTTCATCTTGCGGTCGCTTTTCTTTAAGACTTCCAACACATCCGGGCGCTCTTTTAAGCAGGGATATATCTTCAAATAATCAACCCGATATGGGTCATTGTGATACGACATTTTCTGTCCTCCGTTTTCGAGATTTGGTGGTGAAGCAAATCTCGAAAACGGAGGGCCACGGCAGCGTGGCAAAGGAGCCCCAAAATGCAAAAAAGCTCCCGGAGCGCAATGGCTCCGGGAGCAGGACGCAATATTAGAATGATGGGCTGTCTGCGGCGCAGGAGGGCCGTACAGATCCGTACACAAGGGGCGCAAACCGGCCTTGTGGTGACCAACGGCGTAATATCGTCTCCTGCACAGCAAAAAAATCACCCGCCCGCATCATCTATCGGACGCATCCGATAACCAATGATAACGGGCGGGCAACCTCAGCCGTGACCTGCTGGACAACCTCCTGTATGACTTTTCTATGACCTCAGCTGCAACCTGCTGCGCAGCCTCCTGTACGACCTCCTCCGTAACCTCTGGAGCAACCTACTGCGTAACCTCTGCTACAACCTCCGGAGCGACCTTAAGCAGCTCTCATTTTATGTGCAAATACTTCTTGATGACCTCGGCATGCTCTAACGCCAGATAGGGCTTTGCCGCCGTATAGTAGGTCTGCGCCATAGAGAGATTTCCTTGGAATCCCATGGCGAGGATCGCATACATGTTCAGTTCGCTGTCCTTCGGATCGAAGCGCAGAGCATCAATGGCCGTCTTTTGCGCCAGAATATAATCCTTGCACTCCATCTTCAGGCGGACATATCCCTTGGTAATCTGCAGGTACAGGGACTGATAGTACATGGACAACTGCATCAGCCACAGCTCATGTTCACATCTTGGGAGTAACTGTCCTTTATACATATCGACTGCGCTGTGGTAGAGGGAATGCCGCATATCCGGGTTTTCTTCTGTTTTCAACTGAATGCAGGCATCCTCAAAGCGGTCGAAATCCGTATGGATATTGAAGTTGGGATTGATCTGGAATGTACCATTCTTCCCGATGACCAGCTTGTCGAGCCCGATGACGGAAAGAGTACGCCGCAGGCGGTAAACGATATTATTGACGACCTTATATGGCGAATCGAGTTCGTCGTATGGACAGATGATCTCTGCCAGTGTGTCAACAGTGAAATTCTTTTTGTGGTTCAGAATGAGATATGCCAGAAGCAGGTAGCACTGGTCCGCTTTAATATCTTCTCCGGTCAATGTCCCTTTGGAGCTGATGATCTCCATGCCGCCAAAGAAATTGACATGGATGTCCTCCGGATTGTATTTGGAGGCTTTTGTTGCTGCCAACAGGGACTGCTGCTGTTTGATTTCGTTGAGTTCCACAACCACTGCATAGGAAGCGATGAATAGGAAAACCGGGTCATCCGTGTAGCGGGTCGGATCGTCCACGGCAATGAATCCCTGATTAATCCGTTTGGAGAATGGTGCCGCCAGCAGTGTAGTCACCCCATACTCCCGAAAGAAGGCTGCCTCATCTGGATAGACTTTCTCTAATCTCTGCAAGTCAGAAATCACGACCGGTTTATTGGCCCGAAGTGCTTTCCTCCATCTCGGGAACTTCTCCATGGGCAGGCACTGGAGCATATCTCTCTGCGCCGACACACCATCTTTGCACCATTCATAGGTAATAACGCCGATTCCAAGATCCCAGTCAGCTTCCACCACAGAGGCTCTTGATGCGCCATAAAACTCAGCCGCACCCTTCAGAAGGCAACTGATGATAGCGTCTGAATCCTCGGTGTTTCGCAGACTGGCCTCCAATACGCTCATTCCACGATGAAACGCACTGCATTCAACAAGCGGGGTGGTTTCCTGCATGATTTCGCTGCTCATGAATATGCCCCCTTTGATTTGTAAAAAAATACAGAGACCGTCCAATGTAACTCGGGCAGCCTCTGCTGTGAGCCGCACAGTATGGCTGAGCGGTTATGTACTATACGATTGTCTTGATGAATGCAGCAAGCGCCTCGCGCTGATCCTCCTTGAGAGCCGCAACACTATCATCTAATTCACTCTTGGCGTTAGGTGAATTTGCCGTATCGTTCTCCGTAAAGAACTGCGCCAGTGTGATTCCGCAAGCGTCACAAATCGCATTTACCGTTGGCAGGGACGGTTGGTTATTTCTCTTGAAGATATTGCTGATCGTTGTCTGCGACAGCTTGGATTCCTGCGCTAATCGATAAATAGTCCATCCACGCTCGGCCATCAGCTGCCGGATTCGGTTTTGTGCATTGAACATATATACCACCTACTATGTTATTAGTTTACACCTCATTTGATTATCCTTGTAGAACTCATCAGTATGGTATATGGCAATCAAATGATGTGTACTTTGTGGTGATATACTATGCAATTCCGGCGTATTACCCAGAGTTAGAACTGCAAGTTGTTTTTCTCTCAGGCTTCAATGCAAATCACCTCTATAAAGCAAAATCCCGCAAGGCATGGATTATACACCGATGCCTTGCGGTTTCTCTGTACTTACAAATGTGTTATTTCAGGGAATGGTCACTCACGGGTCAGCCGACGAATATTGCCGATGATGAGCATTAAGTCATCGTCATTCAGCTTTCGCAATTCTTCAATGGCCGTTTGCAGGAGTGCGGGATTTTCTTCGGATTCATCGAAGAATTGGCTTGGTGTAATATCAAAATAGTTACAGATTTGAAGAAATTCTGCCATAGGTGGCAACGATTTGCCAGAGGATATGTTATAAACATAGCTTCTGCTATGCCCGAGATCATAACTCATTTGATATTCAGAGACACCCTTTTTTAATCTCAGCTGAGTAATTCGATCACGCACGAATTGTGTGTCCATATGATATTCACCACCTATCTTATGATTATTTTAGGTGATGACCGAAGAAAAATAACCCACGATTTTACGCCGTTTGCCTTGAAAGCATACAATAGTTTATGCTATAATACAAAGAATTATGTTTTTTGCTCTGCGATTCAAGTCATTTATCGAATTGTGCTTGTTTATAGCGTATCAAAAATGTTTTAACCCGCATTGCATTGCAACAAAAAAACGAGTGCCACGGGCACTCGTTCAGGCGTCGCTTCTTTTCGTGAAGTATCTAACTTGAGGATAGCTCACTTGTTGCATTCAACTCCGACTATCAGCCAGCATCTATATGAGGGCAGAAATTGCAGCGGCTTTTGAAAAGAATATTGCTTTTTCCTTTCCAAAGTGCTATAATCGGTATATACCGAAAACAAAGGAGGAAAGCGTCCATGCCAAGACCGCCACGGTGCCGTCGGATTTGTGGCGCACCACAAGTTGATACCTTCTGCCCCAACGGGTGCGAGGATACCGAGCCGATCCTGCTGACGCTGGACGAGTACGAGACCATTCGGTTAGTTGACTTGGAGCAGCAAACCCACGAGCAGTGTGCCGCACAAATGGACATTTCCCGCTCCACCGTGCAGGAGATTTACGAAAGCGCACGACGCAAGATCGCAGCGTGCCTTGTCCACGGGAAACCGCTGCACATCACCGGGGGAAACTACCGTATCTGCGGAGGACAGGAGGCAGCCCGCTGCGGCCGCTGCTGCCGGATGCAGAGAGGCAACACGGAAAAATCCGACAAAAATTGCAAAGGAGAATCCATGATGAAAATTGCAGTTACCTATGAAAACGGTCAAATTTTTCAGCATTTCGGCCATACCGAACAGTTCAAGCTTTATGAAGCTGCGGACGGCAAAATCACTCATGCGGAAGTCGTTGACACCAATGGCAGTGGTCACGGCGCACTGGCAGGCTTCCTGATGCAGCACGGCGTGGACACTTTGATTTGCGGAGGCATCGGCGGCGGTGCGCAGGCAGCACTGGCCGAGGCGGGCATCAAGCTCTACGGCGGTGTCAGCGGGGACGCTGACGCGGCGGTGAGCGCATTGCTCAGCGGAAATCTGGGCTACGATCCCAATGTTCACTGTGACCACCATGACCATGCGCATGGCGAGGATGGGCACACCTGCGGTGACCACGGCTGCGGCAATCATAGCTGCCATTGATATGGAACGCACACTGACACAACTTCCGTTCTGGCCATCCTTGACCGAACAGGAGCAAGAAACGCTGCGCCGAAGTGCCTTTGTCCGTCATTATGAAAAGGGCGCATTCATACACAGCAGCGACAACGAATGTCTCGGAATGCTGTTCGTCCTTTCCGGCGAGATCCGCACCTATCTTCTCTCCGAGGAGGGGCGAGAGATAACGCTGTTCCGGCTGTATCCGGGTGAGCTATGCGTGCTTTCTGCCTCCTGTGTGATCAGTCAGATCACCTTTGATACGCAAATGACCGCAGGAATGGATACGGAAGTTCTGATTATCCCTGCAAATGTCATTGCTGCGCTCAAGGAGAAAAATCTTCATGTCCGCTGCTTCCTCTATGAGTTGGCAACGAAACGGTTTTCTGATGTGATGTGGGCGATGCAGCAGATCATGTTCAAGGGACTGGATCGGCGACTGGCAGAATTTCTCCTTGCCGAAGCGGAGCGTACCGGCTCCGACACGATACGCATGACCCATGAGCAGATCGCCCAGCACATCAGCTCGGCGCGGGAGGCGGTGGCGCGGATGCTCAAGAGCTTCTCGGAGGACGGGCTGGTGGAGCTGAAGCGCGGTGCGATCACGCTGCGGGATACAGGCGGATTGAATCACTTAAAATGAAAATATTGTTTTTAACACGAATCCGTGTTATAATATGAGCAGAAAAGCTGAAAGGAGCATCGACCATGAAAGAAACGAAATACGCAGGTACTCAAACCGAAAAAAACCTGATGACTGCCTTTGCCGGTGAGTCTGAGGCACGCAACAAGTACACCTATTTCGCATCCAAGGCCAAGAAGGAAGGCTACGAGCAGATCGCGGCGCTGTTCCTTAAAACCGCCGATAACGAGAAGGAACATGCCAAGCTGTGGTTCAAAGAACTGAACGGCATCGGCGACACCGCCGAAAATCTTCTCTCCGCCGCTGAGGGCGAGAACTACGAGTGGACGGATATGTACGACGGCTTCGCCAAAACCGCCGACGAGGAGGGCTTCCATGAGCTGGCCCAGCGTTTCCGCCTGGTAGCCGCCATTGAAAAGCACCACGAGGAGCGCTACCGTGCCCTGCTGCACAATGTGGAAATGGCGGAAGTCTTTGCCAAGAGCGAGGTCAAGGTGTGGGAGTGCCGCAACTGCGGGCATATCGTGATCGGTGAGAAAGCACCGGAGGTCTGCCCGACCTGCAACCATCCCCAGAGCTACTTTGAAATTCACGCAGAAAACTATTAAAGAGAAAAGGAGAACGAATCATGGAGCAGAAGTTTTACATTTGCAAGCATTGCGGCAACATCATTGCCAAGGTCAAGGACACGGGCGTTCCCGTCATCTGTTGCGGTGAGCCGATGAGCGAGATTATCCCCGGTACCACCGACGCCGCCGTGGAGAAGCACGTCCCTGTCTGGACTGTGGAAAACGGCATCGTTCATGTCAAGGTCGGCTCCGTAGAGCATCCCATGCTGCCGGAGCACTACATCGAGTGGGTGTCCCTCCACACCAAACAAGGCAATCAGCGTAAGGAACTGCACCCGGGCGAAAAGCCGGAGGTCTGCTTTGCGCTCTGCGAGGGCGACGAAGTCGAGGCGGTCTACGCCTACTGCAACCTCCACAGTCTATGGAAAGCGTGATCGTTCCGCGCATGGTATCTTAGTACCAACATAGAGAACTGAATGTCATGTATTGCAGGCAGGAGGCAAACAAGTCATGAAAGCACATAAATATTGGTCAATCGGAGCGGTAATTACCATGTTTGGAACTTTTTGCACTGGATATAAAGGCTCAAAAACAGCGCATAAGTACCTTGCGCTTAGTTCCTTGATCTGCATGGTTATGGCAGTATATACGGGTCATAAAATGATTTCAGGGAATAAGAAAACAAAGAGAGTAAAACAAGCGGAAGCTGTGGATATTCTTTGAGTAAGATAGGAATCGTTATTGTTTCTGATGACGATAAAGTCGGGCTAATGTTGTGTGCGAAATAAAAACATCAAAGGAGAATTTCATTATGAAATATGTATGTGATGTGTGTGGTTGGGAATACGATGAAGAAAAGGGCTATCCGGAAGGCGGCATTGCACCGGGTACAAAATGGGAAGATATTCCGGATGATTTTGAATGCCCCTTATGTTCAGTTGGCAAAGATCAGTTTTCTGCGGCTGAGTAAAGAAGTACAACAGGACCTTTAAATAAAGAGCTGTGAAGCGGTATCTTACATACTGCTTCACAGCTCTTTTGGGTTTGTACAAAAATTTCCGTAATGTGACCTCGTCACAGAAAAATGCTTTGCCATGCGGTATGATAAAGCCACGATAAAGAAAGAGGTGGCGAACATGAAAATCAAGCTCAATCCCGATCAGGAGATTGTCAATACCATCCGGGAAGGACTCAAGCGCACCGGCGGATACTGCCCCTGCCGCAGGGAGCGCACGGAGGCTACCAAGTGTATGTGTCAGGAATTTAAGGATCAGATCGCTGACCCCAATTTTGAGGGCTACTGCCACTGTATGCTCTATTACAAATCCTTGCAGGATTAAGGGAGGAACGCTATGCTGTCAAAGAAACTGGCCGTCGTAGATAGGACGCGGTGTGTCGCCTGCGGTGTGTGTGAAAATACCTGTCCACTGGGGGCCGTCAAGGTGCGCCGTGGCTGCTACGCCGCCGTGGAGGCGGAACGCTGCGTAGGCTGCGGCAAGTGCGCAAAGCTCTGCCCCGTCGGCTGCATTGAGGTGAAAGTGAGGGCTGACGCATGAAAGCAAAGCATTGGTACGATTACCTGTGGGTATATGCCATCATCTATTTTGCACTGGGCTTCTTCAACATCCTGTTTGCATGGCTGGGCATGATCGATTTTCTCTTGCCGCTGTTCTTAGCCATCTTCGGCGGGAACAAATTCTTTTGCAACCACCTCTGCGGACGGGGTCAATTGTTCAGCAAGCTGGGAACTGACCTGAAATGCTCCCGCTGCAAGCCCACGCCCCGCTGGATGTCCTCCAAGTGGTTCCGCTACGGCTTTTTGATCTTCTTCCTGACCATGTTCGGAAACATGGTGTTCCAGACCTATCTGGTCGCTGCGGGTGCTGCGTCCCTGCGGGAGGCCATTAAGCTGTTCTGGACATTCCGTGTGCCGTGGGGCTGGACTTATACAGCCGGTACAGTCGCTGATTGGGTGGCGCAGTTCAGCTTCGGCTTTTATAGCCTCATGCTGACCTCTCTGCTGCTGGGTCTGATCGTTATGGTGCTCTACAAGCCCCGCACATGGTGTGCCTTCTGCCCCATGGGAACCATGACCCAGAGTATTTGCAAGCTGAAAAACAAAAACTAACAATATACAAACGAAAGGAGTCATTCTCATGGCTGAACTGAAAATTACTGCTGCGAATTTTGAAAATGAGGTACTGCGTTCCGACAAGCCCGTCCTGCTGGACTTCTACGCCGACTGGTGCGGACCGTGCAAAATGCTCGCTCCCGTGCTCCACGAGATTGCTGAGGAAAACGCCGGCACCCTCAAGGTGGGCAAGATCAATGTGGACGAGCAGATGGAGCTGGCAATGCGTTTTCAGGTATCCAGCATCCCGATGCTGGTCGTATTCAAGGATGGAAAGGCCGTTGCCAAATCGGTGGGCTATCGGCCTAAGTCGGAGATTGCCGCCATGGTGGAGGGCGCAAGATGAAAGTTGTGATCGTAGGCGGTGTGGCGGGCGGTGCTTCTGCCGCCGCCCGCATCCGCCGTTTGGATGAACACGCCCAGATCATCATGATCGAACGCAGCGGCTATGTGTCCTATGCCAACTGCGGCCTGCCGTATTATGTGGGCGGTGTGATCAAAGAGCAGGAAGAACTGACGCTGCAAACTCCGGAGAGCTTCTGGGATCGTTTTCGCATTGATGTGCGGGTACGGCAGGAAGTAACTGCGATCAATCCCACAGAGAAAACCGTCACCGTTCACGCATTGGATAGTGGAAAGGTCTACACGGAAACCTATGACAAACTGCTCCTCGCACCCGGCGCAAAGCCGACGGTTCCTGCGCTTTCCGGCGTCAGCAGCGAGCGTGTTTTCACGCTGCGCACCGTGGAAGACACCCTCCGCATTCGGCGCTTTGTACAGGATCAGAAGCCGAAAACTGCTGTTTTGGCTGGCGGCGGCTTTATCGGTCTGGAAATGGCGGAAAACCTTGCAGAAATGGGTGTTTCCGTCACCATCGTTCAGCGGCCCAAGCAGCTATTAGCGCCGCTGGATGCGGATATGGCCAGCTTTGTCCATGCGGAAATGCGCAGACACGGCGTGGCTCTGCGGTTGGGTGAAACCGTCACCGGATTTCAACAGAACGGAGATTCCGTGCTGACCCTGTTGGAGGGTAGTGAGCCGCTACATTCGGATATGGTGCTGCTGGCCATCGGTGTTACCCCGGATACGCATTTGGCAAAAGAAGCCGGACTCAGGCTTGGTATTCGTGGCAGCATCGCTGTCAACGAGCGGATGGAAACCTCCGTACCGGACATCTACGCTGTGGGCGATGCCGTAGAGGTCACCCATTTCGTGACCGGCCAGAAAGCATTGATCTCGCTGGCAGGGCCTGCCAACAAGCAGGGACGCATTGCCGCTGACAATATCTGCGGCGGCAACAGCCGCTTTACCGGCTCTCAGGGCTCGTCTGTTCTGAAGCTGTTTGGCTTGACAGCAGCCTCCACGGGAATCAATGAAAAGGCAGCGCAGGCAGCAGGGATCACTTACGACAAAGTCGTATTGTTCCCAGCATCCCACGCCACCTATTATCCCGGCGCACAGTCTATGGCAATGAAGGTACTATATGAAAAAGAAAGCCTGCGGCTGCTGGGTGCACAGATCGTTGGCGGCGACGGTGTGGACAAGCGCATTGATGTACTGGCAACGGCCATTCGCGCAAAAATGACCGCTTTGGAACTGACGGAGCTTGACCTTTCCTATGCGCCGCCCTATTCCTCCGCCAAGGATCCGGTAAACATGGCCGGTTTTATGATCGAGGATTTGGAGAGCGAGAAAGTGCGGCAGTTCCATTGGAATGAGGTTGAGGACTTGCCTTGCGATGGCAGTGCGACGCTGCTGGACGTCCGCACGGCGTGGGAGTATCAGCGGGGCCATCTGGATGGCTTTCGGAATATTCCCTTGGACGATCTGCGGGAGCACTTGGACGAGTTAGACCGTGGTAAGCCTGTTTATGTGAATTGCCAGACAGGGCTTCGCAGTTATCTGGCCTGCCGGCTTTTGACGCAGTATGGTTTTACCTGTGCCCATCTCTCCGGCGGATACAGCTTTTATCGGGTCGTAACAAAAGAGCAGCAGACAGCGCGGAGCGCCTATCCTTGCGGAATGGAGAAACTATGAGTGAAAATCTATTTGGCTTGACGGTTGCGGCGGATAAAGGCTTGGATGATCTGCAATGCCAGCGCCTTTTAAGTGAAAATCGCAGGTATCAGGAAGTCATGCTGCAATACCGCTGCGCACTGAAAGCCCTTGAAAGCCGGTTGGAAATTTTGAATGAGGAATTTTCATTGCAGCATGACCGCAATCCGATAGAAAGTATGAAAAGCCGCTTGAAGTCACCGTCCAGCATTATGAATAAGATGCAGAAACGCGGACTTCCTCTGGATTTTCCGACCATGCAGGCAAATATCATGGATGTTGCCGGTGTGCGTGTGATCTGCTCTTTCGAGGAGGATGTGTTCTTTTTGGCAAAGTGCCTAAAAGAACAGTCTGACATTGAAATTATCACAGAGAAAGATTATATTTCACACCCTAAGCCAAATGGCTATCGCAGTCTGCACCTAACGATCCGGTTGCCGGTATTCTTTGCTGAAAAAGAGATCCGTGTGCCGGTGGAGATACAACTCCGTACAATCGCTATGGACTTCTGGGCAAGCCTTGAGCATACCATCCGCTACAAGAAAAACTTGCCGATAAATACTGAAGTCGAAACTGAACTGAAAGAGTGCGCTGATTCCAGCAGAGAATGGGATGGTAAAATGGAGCATCTACTGCACATCCTAACTTAATTCGTCGAATATAAAATGAAAAGCACGCACTTTATTGCTTGTTTCGGTTGGATGGCTTAGGCTTGTCAGGGATCGCCACATCCGCCTTGGGTGGGTGACCCCTGCGAGCCCCAACCAATTTCTCCGCTTTCTGGGTTTCAGTCATAGTCTTTTCTGCTTTCGGCGGACTGCCACGGCACAGTTTTTTTGTTTCTATAATTAGAAGGAACATGACTTTTCACTGAATGTAAAGCGAAACTGACCCGGGCTGGGGCGGTCTGTATTATTGCAATAATCATTTCAAAATTATCTTGACAAAATTTATCGAGATTGATATGATGGCAGTACAAGCAAGGGAAAAGAGGATGCGGAGCATGATCATCACCAAAGAGACGGACTACGCGCTGCGCATTTTGCGGGTGCTGCTGGACGGGGAGAAGCATTCGGTGGCCGAGATGTCGGAAACGGAATTGATCCCCAATCAGTTTGCCTACCAGATTCTGCGCAAGCTCTCCGCCGGCAATTTGGTGCGGGTGAGCCGCGGCGCTCTCGGCGGCTGCGAACTGTCCTGCGACCTGGACGCGACCTCCCTCTACGATCTCATGGGGGTCATGGGGGAACGGGGCGTTCTGTGCGCCTGCATGGAGCCGGGATTTGAGTGCCGCTGGCAGGACAAGCATGGGCGGTGCGCCATCCACTGTCAGCTGGCGGCCTTGCAGCGAAAGCAGGACGAGGCGTTCCGCGCCGTGAGCCTGCGCAGGCTGCTGACCGGCAACTCTGATCCCCAAGATACAAGCGAGCTGTAAAATTTTAAGAGGAGGTACCCGTATGCTGTTTCAAACCACGGCGGCGCACGAAGAGCTGCGCGCGAAGATCCGGAGCTTTGCGGAGGAGGAGATCAAGCCCCTCGCATTTATGATGGATCAGAACAATGAGTTTCCCGAGGAGGCTGTCAAGAAGCTGGGTAAGCTGGGCTGGATGGGCATTCCCTTCCCCAAGGAGTACGGCGGCGCCGGTCTGGACGCCCTGAGCTACGCCATCGCGGTGGAGGAGCTGGCCCGTGTGGACGGCGGTGCGGGCGTTATCCTCTCCGCCCACGTCTCCCTTGGCTCATGGCCCATTTTCGCCTACGGCACTGAGGAACAGAAGAAGAAATACCTGGTTCCGCTGGCCAAGGGCGAGAAGATCGGTGCCTTCGGCCTCACGGAGCCCAACGCCGGATCCGACGCCGGCGGCACGGAGACCACGGCGCTGGATAAGGGGGACTACTACCTCCTCAACGGCGGCAAGATCTTCATTACCAACGCCCCTAAGGCGGACACCTATGTGGTTTTCGCCGTCACCACGCCGGACATCGGCACCCGGGGCATCTCCGCTTTCATCGTGGAGAAGGGCTGGAAGGGCTTTGAGTTCGGCGACCACTATGACAAGATGGGTATTCGCTCCTCATCCACGGCGGAGCTGATCTTCAACGACGTGAAGGTCCCCAAGGAAAACCTATTGGGCAAGGAGGGCGAGGGCTTCAAGATTGCCATGTCCACGCTGGACGGCGGACGCATCGGCATCGCCGCGCAGGCGCTGGGCATCGCCCAGGGCGCGTTTGAGCACGCGTTGAGCTATTCCAAGGAGCGCATCCAGTTCGGCAAGCCCATCGCGGCCCAGCAGAGCATCGCCTTCAAGCTGGCGGATATGGCCACCAAGCTGCGCTGCGCCCGGTTCCTCATCTACTCCGCGGCGGAGCTGAAGGAGCAGCACGCGCCTTACGGCATGGAGTCCGCCATGGCGAAGATGTACGCCTCGGACATCGCGCTGGAGGTCACCAACGATGCCTTGCAGATCCACGGCGGCAGCGGCTTCCTCAAGGGCATGGAGGTGGAACGGGCCTACCGCGACGCCAAGATCACCACCATCTACGAGGGCACTAACGAGATCCAGCGGGTGGTCATCGCCTCTCATCTGGTGGGCAGGCTGGGCAAGAGCTCCGGCGGCGAGAGCCGTTCGGCGGCCAAGAAGCCCGCGCCCATCACCGGCATCCGCAAGAAGACCATCTTCCGGGAGGGGGACGCCGCCCAGCAGGTGGCCGACCTTGTGGCGGCGCTGAAGAAGGACGGTCACGACTTCTCCGTGGGCATCCCCATGGATACGCCCATCCCGCAGGCGGAGCGGGTGGTCTCCGCGGGCAAGGGCATCGGGGAGAAAAAGAACATGAAACTGGTAGAGGCGCTGGCCAAGGCCGCCGGCGCGGCCATCGGTTCTTCCCGCCCTGTGGCGGAGACCCTCAAATATCTGCCGCTGAACCGCTATGTGGGTATGTCCGGTCAGAAGTTCACCGGCAATCTGTACATCGCCTGCGGCATCTCCGGCGCGTCGCAGCACCTTAAGGGCATCAAGGACGCCTCCACCATCGTGGCCATCAATAAGAACGGTAACGCGCCTATCTTCAAGAACTGCGACTACGGCATCGTGGGCGATGTGGAGGAGATCCTGCCCCTGCTCACCGCTGCGCTGGATAGCGGCGAAAAGCTGCCCGCGCCGCCCATGGTAAAGATGAAGCGGCCCACGCCGCCGAAGCCCGCCCCCATCGGCGACCGCTACGTCTGCAGCGGCTGCGGCTACGAGTATGTGCCGGAGTTGGGCGACGAGGACGGCGAGATCGCGCCTGGTACGCTCTTTGAGCAGCTTCCCGCCGAGTGGGTGTGTCCCGAGTGCGCGGAGACGAAGGATCAATTTGTAAAGGCTTGAGCCGTGAAGGAGGTAAGATAAGATGTATTGCGTGCGTAAAGTAACGAACGACCTCTACTGGGTGGGCGCCAACGACCATCGCCTGGCCCTGTTTGAAAACTGCTTCCCCATTCCCCGGGGCGTAAGCTACAACTCCTACTGCCTGCTGGATGAAAAGACGGTGCTCTTTGACACGGTGGACTGGTCTGCCTGCCGCCAGCTTTTGGAAAATCTGGCGTATGTGCTGGATGGCCGCGAGCTGGACTATCTGCTGGTCAACCATCTGGAGCCGGATCACGCCGCCTGCATTGAGGAGATTCTACTGCGCCATCCCAAGGTGAAGCTGATCTCCAACGAGAAGGCCTTCATGCTCATGCGGCAGTTCGGTTTCCATGTGGACGGACATGAGTGCATCGAGGTGAAGGAGGGCGACACCTTCTCCTTCGGCAAGCACACCGTCACCTTTGTGGGCGCGCCTATGGTTCACTGGCCGGAGGCCATGGTGACCCTCGACGTCACCGACGGCGTCCTCTTTTCCGCCGATGCCTTTGGCACCTTCGGCGCGCTGGACGGCAAGCTGTTTGCTGACGAGGTGGATTTCGAGCGGGACTGGCTGGACGACGCCCGCCGCTACCTCACCAACATCGTGGGCAAGTACGGCCCCCACATCCAGCTCCTGCTGAAAAAGGCCGGCGGCGTTTTGGATCAGATCAAGTACATCTGCCCGCTCCACGGCCCCGTGTGGCGCAAGGATCTGGGCTGGTTCATCGAAAAGTACGACACATGGAGCCGCTATGCCCCTGAGACCCAGGGCGTGCTCATCGTCTACGCCTCTATGTACGGCAACACGGAGAACGCGGCGCAGGCGCTGGCGGCGTCGCTCTGCGATAAGGGCATGAGCAAGGTGGCGATGTACGATGTGTCCTCCACTCATGTCTCCCAGCTGATCTCCGAGGCGTTTAAGTACAGTCACATTGTCCTGGCCTCTGTGACCTACAACCTCGGCATCTACCCCGCCATGCATGACTTCCTCATGGATATGAAGGCACTGAATCTGCAAAACCGCACCTTTGCCATCATTGAAAACGGCTCATGGGCGGTGAAGTCCGGTGACCTCATGCAGAAATTCGTCAACGATGAGCTTAAGAACATGACGGTGCTCAACGAGCGGCTCAGCCTCGCCTCGTCCATGGGCACGGACAAGCGCACTGAGCTGGAAGCACTGGCGGACGCCATTCTGGAATCTATGAAGTGATTGGCAGGGAAGCCAAAACCAAGACAACAGACAACTAACAGCCCCGCCGCGTCGGCTGCAGAAAAACCGGCTTTCAAAAACAGAGCGGGCAAGCGTGATACTGCGCTTGCCCGCTCTTTGCCCAAAAGGACATGAGAAGTGACCGGAGAAGATGAGAGGATCGAAATGGAGATCAGAAAACGAAATGGGGAGTCTGTTCCCTTTCAACAGGAGAAAATTTTCAACGCCATGAAAAAAGCGTTTGATGGACAGGGGATGGAGATCGGGAGCAGAGAGCTGAATGAGATCCTCGCCGCCGTTCTTGACAACCTCGCCGCCGCAGCGCCGCTCACCGTGGAGCGTGTGCAGGACGAGGTGGAGCGGACGCTCATGGAGCGCGGATACTATGAGGTGGCAAAGGCGTACATCCTCTATCGCGAAAAGCGGTCTGCGCTGCGCCGCGTCCGGCATACCATCGCGCAGACTGTGGGGGATAACTCGCTTGACGAGGTGCTGCGCCGTATCCAGATGGATTTTACCGAGGAAGTCTACTCCCTCGCGGCGCTTCAAATGAAGTTTGAGAGCTTCTGTCGCCCGGGCATGACGGAGGATGAGCGGGCTGAGGCACTGACCAAGGCAGCGGTAGAGCTGACTACGGCAGAGGCACCCAAGTGGGAGTTCATCGCGGCGCGGCTTCTGAACCACTCCTTTCGCTGTCGCAACGCACAGGAATGGGAGGGGCGCGGCGTCGGCGACCTCTATGGTAGGCTTCGCTATCTGACGGATAAGGGACTCTATGGTGACTATATCCTTGCCCACTATACCCACGAGGAGATCGCCATGGCGGAGGGCTTCCTCTGCCCGGAACGGGACGAGCTGTTCACCTACTCCGGCCTTGACCTGCTGCTCAAACGCTATGTGATCCAGTCACGCAGCCGCGTGCCGCAGGAAACACCGCAGGAGATGTTTTTGGGTATCGCGCTGCATCTTGCTATGAACGAAGGCTCTGACCGCATGGGGTGGGTAAAACGCTTTTACGATATGCTCAGCCGTATGGAGGTCACGATGGCGACACCTACCATGTCCAACGCACGAAAGCCCTACCATCAGCTTTCAAGCTGCTTTGTGGACACTGTGCCGGACAGTCTGGACGGCATCTACCGCTCGCTGGACAACTTCGCAAAGGTCTCTAAATTCGGCGGCGGAATGGGGATGTACTTCGGTAAGGTGCGCGCTGCAGGCAGCACCATCCGCGGCTTTCAAGGGGCGGCGGGCGGTGTTATCCGCTGGATCCGGCTGGTCAACGACACCGCCGTGGCGGTGGATCAGTTGGGGATGCGGCAGGGCGCTGTGGCGGTTTACTTAGACGCATGGCACCGGGATCTGCCGGAATTCCTTCAACTGCGCACCAACAACGGAGACGACCGCATGAAGGCACATGATGTGTTTCCCGCCGTGTGCTATCCGGATATCTTCTGGCGACTGGCGGAGGAGAACATAGACGCGCCGTGGCATCTCATGTGCCCGCATGAGATCCTCACGGTCAAGGGCTACGCACTGGAGGATTACTGGGGTACGGAATGGGAGAAGCGGTATCTGGACTGCGTCAATGACCCGCGCATCGAAAAGCGCAGCGTCACCGTCAAGGACATCGTGCGGCTGGTGCTTCGCTCGGCAGTGGAGACCGGCACGCCCTTCGCCTTCAACCGCGACAGCGTAAATCGTATGAACCCAAACGGCCACACGGGAATGATCTATTGCTCCAATCTCTGCACGGAGATCGCACAGAACATGGCGCCTATCGAGCATATCAGCACTGAGGTGCACACGGAGAACGGCGACACAGTGGTGGTGACGGCCACACGCCCAGGTGAGTTTGTGGTCTGCAACCTGGCGAGTCTGTCTCTCGGTAATCTGCCGGTGGAGGACGAGGCCTATATGGAACACACGGTGGAAACGGCCATCCGCGCACTGGATAATGTGATCGACCTCAATTTCTACCCTTTGGAATACGCGCGGCTTACCAATCAGAAGTACCGCAGCATCGGCCTGGGCGTCAGCGGCTACCACCACATGCTGGCAAAGCGCGGCATCCGATGGGAGAGCGATGAGCACCTTGCCTTCACCGACGCGGTATTCGAGCATATCAACTACGCCGCCGTCAAGGCGGACACAGCACTGGCACGGGAAAAGGGCCGCTACGCGCTCTTTGAGGGCAGCGACTGGCAGACGGGCGCATATTTTGAAAAGCGGGGTTATACCTCCGAAAAGTGGCGGGCGCTTGCGGAAACGGTGGCGGTGCAGGGAATGCGCAACGCCTATCTGCTGGCGGTCGCACCGACCTCCAGCACATCTATCCTCTCCGGTACGTCGGCGGGCATCGATCCAATTATGAAGAAATTCTTCTTAGAGGAGAAAAAGGGCAGCATGCTGCCCCGCGTTGCCCCGGAGCTTTCTATGGATACATGGTGGTACTATAAGGCGGCGCATCTGATCGACCAAAGCTGGTCGGTGCGCGCCGCGGGCCTTCGCCAGAGACATATTGACCAGGCGCAGAGCATGAATCTCTATATCACCAATGACTATTCCATGCGTCAGGTGCTCAGACTGTATTTAGAGGCGTGGAGGGTCGGCGTCAAGACCATTTACTATGTCCGCAGCAAGGCCCTTGAGGTCGAGGACTGCGAAAGCTGCTCGTCATAAGGAGGATAGCATGACGGAACTGAAGAAAAAGCCCCTCTTTAACCCGGAGGGCGACCTTGATGTGCGCCTGCGGCGCATGATCGGCGGCAATACCACCAACCTCAACGACTTCAACAATATGAAGTACGCTTGGGTCAGCGACTGGTACCGGCAGGCCATGAACAACTTTTGGATCCCTGAGGAGATCAATCTCTCGCAGGATGTGAAGGACTATCCCCGCCTGCTGTCAGCCGAGCGCAGCGCCTACGATAAAATTTTGAGTTTTCTTGTCTTTTTGGATTCCATTCAGACAGCGAACCTGCCTAATATCGGCGCTTACATTACCGCCAACGAGGTCAATCTCTGCCTGTCCATTCAGGCGTTTCAGGAGTGTGTCCACTCACAGAGCTACAGCTATATGCTCGACACCATCTGTTCCCCCGTGGAGCGCAATGACATCCTTTACCAATGGAAAACGGACGAGCATCTGCTGCGCCGCAACACCTTCATTGGGGACTGCTACAACGAGTTTCAGGAGCGGAAGGACGCTCCCACGCTGCTGCGCGTGATGATGGCGAACTATATTTTGGAGGGCATCTATTTTTACAGCGGCTTTATGTTCTTCTACAATCTCTCCCGAAACGGGAAGATGTCCGGTTCGGCGCAGGAGATCCGCTACATCAACCGCGATGAGAACACGCACTTGTGGCTGTTCCGCAATATCATCACGGAGCTGCAAAAGGAGCAGCCGGAGTTGTTCACCGCCGAGAGCGTACAAGAGCTGCGCGAGATGATGCGTGAGGGCGTGGAGCAGGAGATCGCCTGGAGGTATTATGTGATCGGCGACGACATCCCCGGGCTGAACCGGCAGATGATCAGCGATTACATCCGCTATCTCGGCAATCTTCGCTGGACGAGCCTTGGCTATCCCGCATTGTATCCGGGCTTTGAGAGCGAACCGGAGAGCATGGAATGGGTCAGCCAGTACGCCGACGCCAACATGGTCAAGACCGATTTCTTTGAGGCACGCAGTACCGCCTACGCCAAGAGCACTGCACTGACGGACGATTTATAAGAAAACCAAAGACATCAGAATAGGAGATACTACTATGAATTACAGCGCTATGATTCAAAATCGCAAATCCGTTCACGCATTCCGCGAGAAGGAAGTTCCGAGCGAGGCTATCGGCCAGCTCCGATCCTACTATGAAAAGACCTGCCCCCGTCTTGTCCCGGAGATTGCAACGGAGTTGATCGTCTTGGACAAGGATGCACAGCCGGCGCTGGAGAGCTCAGCGGGCTATAAGCAATTTCTCATCGGAGCACCGCACTACCTGCTCCTTATGTCTGCCCCGCATTCCTATGCGGCCATCAACGCCGGCTACATGATGGAAGATCTCGTCCTCAAGCTGACTGAGTTGGACATTGACACCTGCTGGATGACCTTCACCGACAGCGACAAAATCAAAAAGGCACTTTCTCTCACTACCCCGTTAGAGGTGGCGGCAATCGTTGCCTTTGGCTACGGGGAAAAGACCGCAAAAAAGCTGCGGCTGAATATCCTAAGTATGTCTCAGATCGATGTGCGGGCCGAGCAGCAGTACTACGCGCCCAAAAAGAGCGTGCATGATTTGGTTCACATGGGGAGCTGGAGCAACAAGTCTGGGCTTGACGAGATGATGGACTTCTACGACGATATGCTCTGGCAGTCCATCTACGCCGCTTCGCTCTCTCCCAGCTATCTCAACCGTCAGCCCTATGGCTTCCTTGTGCAGGATCACAGCATCTATTTGGTGCAGCAGGAGGATGCCTACACCGATAATTTGGATGCCGCATTGGATCTCGGTATTGTCATGCTCCACTTCTCCGCCGTCGCCTCCCAGTGGGCGGGGCAGGTACGCTGGGAGCTTTCACCTGCTGCGCCCGACGGCCTGCCGGAAGGACTTCGCTCCGCTGCAGTGTACCACATGTAACGACGCTGGGGGAAGCAAGGCAACGGTAAAATGCGCGACCGTCGATCCGCGGTTGAGCGTATGTTCCGTTAGAAAAGAAGAACCTATCAGTCAGAGTCTGAGTAAGGAAAATAGGAGGTATTTTTTATATGGCTATTCAAACGGTAACAGATGCCATCCGCTATGTCGGGGTGGATGATAACACATTGGCACTCTTTGAAAACCAGTACCCCGTCCAGCCTATGGGAGTGAGCTACAACTCCTATGTCATTCTGGACGAGAAAATCGCCGTGATGGACAGCGTGGACGCACGGGCGGCGGAAGAATGGCTTTCCAATGTGGCGCGGGTGTTGGAGGGGCGCAGCCCCGACTATCTTGTGGTCACACACATGGAGCCGGATCATTCCGGCAGCCTCATGCGGCTGGCACAAAAGTACCCGGAGATGAAGATCGTGGGAAACGCGAAAACATTTACCCTGATCAAGCAGTTCTTCGGCACAGGTGCATTGTCGGAAGACCGTATGCGGGAGGTTGGCGAAAGAGATACGCTTTCCTTGGGTACGCACCGGCTGCGCTTCCTGCTGGCGCCGATGGTACACTGGCCGGAGGTGATGGCAGCGTATGAAGAGGAGGAAAAGATCCTGTTCTCGGCGGATGCCTTCGGCCGCTTCGGTTCACTGGAACGGACTGCCCGTGCCCCCTGGGCGCCGCAGGCCCGGCGGTATTATTACAACATCGTCGGAAAGTATGGCGCACAGGTGCAGGCGCTGCTGAAAAAAATCTCCGCGCTGGAAATCAAAACGATCTGCCCGCTCCATGGCCCCATGCTCACAGAAGACTTGGGGGAGTATCTGCGGCTCTATGATCTCTGGTCACAATGGAAACCGGAAGAACCGGAGGGCATCCTGATCGCTCACGCATCCATCCATGGAAATACCGCATATGCATCGGAGGCCCTCAAGAGCAAGCTGGAGGGAAAAGGTGCACAAGTCACCATGTGCGATCTGACGACAACAGACCTTTCCTATGCCGTGACCAGCGCATTCTACTGTGGGAAACTGGTGTTGGCCTGCTCCACTTATGACGGAGGACTGTTCCCGCCCATGAAGGAGTTTTTGGAACATTTACAGACAAAGGGATTCCGAAACCGCCGGATCGGCCTCATGGAAAACGGCTCATGGGCCCCTGCTGCCGCACGGCTGATGCGCGCCGAGTTGGAAAAGATGAAGGAACTCCAACTGTGTGAAACGGAGGTATCGCTGCGCGGCGCACTGAACCAAACCAGTGAAGCGCAGATGGATGCTCTGGTGGCTGAGCTCTGCGCGGAATAAGCTGCAACAAACCGCAGCTATTGCAGCTATTCTCGTACAGATGATGGTCTTACTCATCTGCTTTATGTCCCAAGGGCAGAGTACCGTCATCTCAGGTTGAGGTCACGGTGTGGTGTGGGGCGAGACCGGAGTCTTGAGAACGCATAAAAACACAGCCGCAGAGTACATCTGTGGCTGTGTTTTGTGTTCAGTTGCTCACTGTTGCGTGGACTGGATATGGAGAGACAACATATCTCCCGATCTTACATGGGTTATCTTATCTGCCATTACTCTGGCAGTTTGCCTTGCAGATATGTCGGCATCCCCACTGCGGTCGTATCCGGCCTGACCTTAAACATGGCTTTTTCAATCTACATCCCTTATCGGTTTTCCGCGATATATTTCTCCGCCATGTGGACTGCCACCGCGCCGTCCGCCACGGCGGTGACCACCTGACGGAGGGGCTTCGTCCGCACGTCGCCCACGGCGTAAACGCCGGGAATACTGGTTTCCGTGTTCTCTCCGGCCACGATATAGCCGCCGCCGTCCAGCGCCAGTTGACCCACCGCCAGCGCCGTGGCGGGCTGTCGGCCCACGCTGACAAATACGCCGTCGCAGTCCACCACGCTTTCCTCACCGGTGACGGTGTCCCGCAGGCGGACGCCGGTCAGCCTGTCCCCGGAAAGCAGCGCAGAAACGACGCTGTTCCAACGGAATTCCACGTTTTCGGCCTGTGCCAGCGGCTCGTGATAGATCTTGGTGGCCCGCAGGGTGTCTCTGCGGTGGACGAGGATCACCTTTTTTGCCACGCGGCTGAGAAGGAGGGCATCTGCCGCGGCGGAATTGCCGCCGCCCACCACGACCACCGTTTTGCCCTTGTAAAACATCCCGTCGCAGGCGGCGCAGTAGGCCACGCCCCGGCCCAACAGCTCCGCCTCTCCGGCTACGCCCAGCGTTCTGGGGTCTGCGCCGGTGGCCAGCACCACGGTTTTCCCGCGGAAGATCCCCTCACTGGTTTCCAAGAGCTTGGGAACCGCCGTCAGATCCATGCGGAGGACTTCTGCGTATTCGCTGCGTACCCCGAAGCGCTCCGCCTGCTTTTGCATCTTCTCCGCCAGAGAGAAGCCGTCGATCCCGTCCTCAAAGCCGGGATAGTTGTCGATCTGCTCGGTCAGTGCCATCTGCCCACCGGCGGACAGTTTTTCCAGCACGACGGTGTCCAGCCCCGCCCGTGCCGCGTACAGGGCGGCGGTGTAGCCGCCTGGGCCGCCGCCCACCACGAGCATATCATAAACATGATTGTTGTTCATATCTGAACCCTCCGTTATTTCGCCAAGGCTTCCTGAATGAAACGGTCGATCTCTGCCTTTGAGCCGGGTGCGGTGACGGAATCCACGGCCTTTCCGTTTCGGTACAGCACCAGAGTTGGGATGACCGCGATCCCCTCGGCTCCCGCCAGCCGCGGCTCCTCGTCAATATTGATTTTGCCGACAACGAGGCTGTCCGCGTATTCCTCTCCAATCTTCTCATACGCAGGGCCGATCCTCCGGCAATAGCCGCACCAGGGCGCCCAGAAATCCACCAAAACAGGCTTTTCCTCCCGGATCAACTGCTTAAACTGCTCCTGATTCATATTCATAGCTGCCATATCTGTCAGCTCCTTTCCTTTGTTTGGGTATAGTATACCGCGTGACAAGCGGTTTTACTGTGACGGCGTCACATAATTTGAGAAAATCGGCGCGGCGCTGCTCTGGTTGTATGATTAGGCTCCTTGAGCTCTGCAGCCACGCCCTCACTGCGCCAGCGTTTCCCGGATAAATGTCTCAATGGCGGCTTTGGAGCCGGGCGCTACCACAGAACCGATCACCTCGCCGCTCTTAAAGAGCATCAGCGTGGGGATGGTGTCGATGCCGAAACGCTCGATGAGCTGCGGCTCCTCGTCGTAGTTGATCTTGCCAGCGATGAGCGTGTCGGCGTACTGCTCCCCCACCTTGTCGAAGGCCGGGGCAATACGGCGGCAGTAGGGGCACCACTGGGCCCAGAAATCCACCAGCACGGGCTTGTCCGCGTGCAGGACGTCATTTTCAAAGCTGTTGGTCGTAATGGTAAGCATCGTAAAATCCTCCTATTTCTGTGTAAAAAGCTGTGTTTCAATATCCGTGATCGTAATGTGCGAGAGATAGGCGGCGCATTCCTCATTCATGCTCCGGTACAGCGCATCCATCACGCCCGCCATGCCGGAGCAGATGGCGCAGTCCCGGTCAATGTCGCCGCTGTGCCACGCGCAGTCCACAAAGCGGGTATTTATCGCCTCCGCCACCTGCCGGAGAGAAAGGACTGCGGGGTCGGTGCAAAGGCGATAGCCGCCGTCCAGACCCTCCCGGGTCTCCACCATTCCCGCCTTTTTCAGCCCCGCCAGCACCCGGCGGACGCGGGTGGGGTTAGTGCAGATGTTCTCCGCCAGCGCCTCGCTGCTGAGGGAGCGTCCGCTGTGGCTCAGGCAGACCAGCGCGTGAACCGCCAGATTAAAGGAACTGTCCACCCTTTATCCCTCCTTCACAAGCTCGTAGGGCCAGTCGATGACGCCGCCGAAGTCGTAGACGCTCTGATACCCCAGCGCCAGCAGCTTTTGTGCGGCATCCTTGCTGCGGCGGCCGCTGCGGCAGTAGACCAGCAGCGTGGCTTCCTTGTCGGGCAGCGCCTCGGGCATTTCGCTGCCGATGCTCTCGTTGGGGACAAGGACGGCGTTCTCGATGTGTCCGCCGTCGTATTCCTCACGGGTGCGGACATCCACCACCACGACCTCCTGCGAGGCCATCATCTCATAGGCTTCCTCGGCGCTGATCTTATGATACGCCGCCTTGCCTGTCATGTCCTCCGCCGTGTCCGCTTTTGTCTTGGACAGCGTGCAGCCGCTCAGTAGCGCAAGCGAGGTGGCAAGTGCCGCAAAAAGTAATATCTGACGCATAATCAACCTCCAACACAACTGTGTTTGCTGCTGATACAGTTTATACTGTGATTATAACAGATACAGTTAAAACTGTCAAGGTACTTCGGGCGGCTTTTGGGGCACAAGCCTTTTGTGGTTGTTGACAGAGAAAAAAAATATAGGTATAATAAAAGCAAAATAATAAGACTCATTCTTGCGTTTGGAGGGTTGGCGGTATGCCAAAATACGCAGAGGAGATATTGGCCGCCGTAACGGAGCTGCAGCAGCATCCCGCGGCGGAGCAGGTGTTCCTGGAGATGAAAAGGGAGCATCCCAGCATCACTCTGGATCCGGTATATCTGCCCCGCCTGCCGGGAGCAGGAAAAAGACAATCTTATGGAGGAGAAGTATCATGAACGCTAACGTATCTAAGCTGCTCAACGAGCAAATCAATAAGGAGTTCTACTCCGCCTATCTGTATCTGGACTTTGCCAACTACTACGCCGCCGTCGGACTGGACGGCTTTGAGAACTGGTACCGGGTACAGGCGCAGGAGGAACGGGATCACGCCATGCTGTTTTATCAGTATTTGCAGAATAACGGCGAGGGCGTTACCTTTGAGGCTATCGCAAAGCCAGAGTGGGAACGAGGCGACCACATGACCCCGCTGAAAAAGGCACTGGAGCACGAGAAGCTGGTCACCGCCAGCATCGATGCCATCTACGCCGCCGCATACGAGGCAAAAGACTTCCGCGCCATGCAGATGCTGGACTGGTTCATCAAGGAACAGGGCGAGGAGGAGAAGAACGCCGCCGACCTCATCACCAAGATGGAGCTGTTCGGCGGTGACAGCAAGGGACTGTATATGCTCAACAGCGAGCTGAAGGCACGGGCCTACACCGCGCCCTCGCTGGTGCTGTAAGCCCCGCGCGTCTGCGGGCTTTCGCATCAGGCAAAAGGCAGACTGCATACAGGTGGCCTGCCTTTTCTTCTGGTAGGCGGTTAGAGGCGACTAACTGCATATAAAACAGAAAGGACTTCAGAACTTGAACAAGGAAAAGGAGATCGAAACCGTTACCCTCATGGTGCGCCGGTATTGTTGGGGTGTGCATGGGACAAGGGGCGAGGCGCTTTGTCCGGCATGCAATGCACTGCTGGAATACGCCAGAGAGCGGCGGGACAGATGCCTGCACGGGAAAATTTAGCGGCACTTTGAATCCTTTCCGATAGGCACAATGCGGCAAAAAATAAAGAAGAGATAAGGGCAACGGCTATGAAAGAACGAAAGACCTTCTGGGACAAAAATGCCGGTCGTTACGACCGCTTTATGCGAAAGGATCGGGCGGCGTATGACGAGATGTATGTGCTGATCCGACCGGTTGTAAAAGCCAAGACGGTGTTGGAGCTGGCGACCGGCACGGGATTGATCGCAAAACACATCGTAAACGCGGCGGCGCACATCGAGGCGACGGACGCCTCCGCAGAAATGATCGCAGAAGCGAAACGGGACAATCACTCGGCGAAGCTGCACTTTTCCGTGCAGGATATGTTCCGCCTGCCCTATGCGAACCAGTCCTTTGATGTGGTGATCGTGTCCAACGCGCTGCATATCGTGCCGCAGCCGGAAAAAGCCCTGCAAGAGATAAAACGGGTACTGAAAGACGACGGCACGCTCATCGCGCCGACCTTCACCCACGCGGGAAACTCGTTTCGCGGCAAGGTCAAAGCCTTTTTCATGAAGCTGGCAGGCTTCCCTCTCCACAGCAGATGGACGAGCGAGGAATACCTGCGCTTCCTGCGGCAGAACGGCTGGACGGTGCGGAAAAGCACTGTGCTGAAAGCCTCATTCCCGTTGACCTATGCCGAATGTGTGAAATCGGAGGTGTGATATGTCATTCTTTGAAAACACCCGCAAGCCTGTGGGGCTTGGCGGGAAAATTATGGTCGCTATGATGAACCTGGGTCACAGCCCTGTGGCACGGTGGGGGCTTCATTTTTTGGAGCTTGCTCCGGACGCCAAGGTGTTGGACTGCGGCTGCGGCGGAGGGGCGAACATGAAAAGGCTGCTGAAAAAATGCCCGGAGGGTATTGTCAAGGGCATTGACTATTCCCCTGTCAGTGTGGAGAAATCCAAAAAGGTCAACGAGGCCGCCATAGCGGAGGGCCGCTGCACCGTCCTGCAAGGCAGCGTGGCGGATATGATCTTCGCAGACAACTGGTTCGATGCGGTAACGGCCTTTGAAACCGTCTATTTCTGGCCCGATTTGCCGCAGTGCTTCCGGGAGGTTTACCGGGTGCTGAAGCCCGGCGGGACATTTCTCATCTGCAACGAAAGCAACGGCGATACGGACAAGGACAAGAAGTGGACGGAGATCATCGGCGGCATGACCATTTACAAGGACGCCGAGCTGAAGGCATATCTGGAGCAGACGGGCTTTCATGAGGTGCAGATACACAAAAAGAAAAGCTGGCTCTGCATTACGGCGCGGAAATGAGGGGGCTAAATCATGAGCATTTTTGCATCTATCTTACGCAGCGTATACAAGCTCTCCGGCGCGAAAAAGGCGTTCGCCTTGCCGGAGGATGCACTGCGAAAGGAAATTGAAAAGCAGAACCGGCATCGTGGCGTTTTTACGCCCACCGACCGCAAGGCATATTATGAAACGATCGCGGTAAACGGCTTTCCTTGTCTGATCGTGCGAGAGCATCCGAAGCCGTCCGAGCGCGCGATTCTCTATTTCTTTGGCGGCGGCATGGTGATCGGCCCCGATAAGGGCGACCTGCCTGTGATGCGCAAGCTCTGCCGCGAGACCGGCTGCGATGTGTGGTTTCCGTTTTACCCGCTCTGCATGGAACACTGCATTACTGAAACATACGCGATGGTGTACGAATGTTATCGAAAAATGATTACACTGTACGGCGGCGGAAATGTCAGCACCTGTGGTTTTTCCTCCGGCGGTGCGCTGGCTTTGGGAATTGCGGCGCACAACAATGCCCAGCCAGAACCGCTGCCGCAGCCGAGGCACATCGTCGCCGTATCTCCCGGCGAAGTGCCGTGGAACGATGCGGAAAAGGCGCGGATGCAGGCGCTCAATGAAAGGGATGTTTCTATCGACTATGCCTTTATGGTGACGGTGGAAAAATTCATGCGGCATGGCTGCGAGAATGTGCCGGACTATATGCTCTCCGGCTCCCGGGGAGATTTTACCGGCGTAGGTGATATCCACTTCTTCTATTCTGCCGACGAGGTGCTCTACGGCGCATTGCCGGACTTTGAGGAAGCCTGCAAACGGGCAAATGTCTCCTATACGGTGTCCGCCCGCCCGAAGATGGTGCATTGCTACTGTATGCTGCCGATCTTCAAGGAGGCAAAGGAGGACTTTTCGAAAATCGTTGACATTTTGAAAAAATGAGATCGGAAACGGTCGTGTGAGGATTGAAACACGGAGAGAAAACCATGGAACGAAAAGAAGCCATTCGCGGTGCGTACCGAATGACGGGCGGAAACAATTTTTATGACGGCATGATCACCTGCTCTACTCTGAGCGGGAAAGCGGTGTGCCGCTTGGTGTGGGCAATGAACAAGGCGGAAAACGACGCCTATCTGGAAAAGGCAATGTCCGGTATTCCGGAGCATTTCTCCGGCAAGCTGCTGGAAGTGCCGGTGGGAACAGGGATTCTGACCATGCCGGTTTATCAGACTATGCCGGAGGCGGACATTACCTGTCTCGATTATTCGCCCGATATGATGAGGCAGGCACGGAAAAAGGCTGACCGCCTGCACCTGAAAAATGTAACCTTCCGGCAGGGAGATGTGGGAGCACTCTCCTATGCAGACGACACCTTCGACATCGTTTTGTCGCTGAACGGCTTTCATGCTTTTCCGGACAAGGAAGCCGCTTATCGGGAGGTTTTCCGGGTTTTGAGACCCGGCGGGACATTCTGCGGCTGCTTTTATGTGATGGGCGAGCACAAGCGGACGGATTGGTTTGCCCGGCATGTTTATGAAAAGGCAGGTTTTTTCACACCGCCCTATGAGACGGTTTCCAGTCTGAAAGCACGGCTGGATGGAATGTATGCGGATGTGGACATGGGAAACCTGAAAAGCATGGCGTGGTTTATCTGCCGAAAGGCAAAATAGGAGGCGATGATATGTCAAAGAAAGCAACCGAGTTTCAGAAAAAAGAAATGAGCAAGATGTACCGAGGCAAGGAGATCTTCAAGCCGCTGAATACCGGCTGGATCGACGGGAGTGTCGCCTGTGTGCGCGAATGGGTGGCGAACATCTTCTTCTACCGCAAGGGCGATACGACCATTATGATCGATGCGGGCTATAACTACGACCGCCTTGCCGAAAAAATGAGCTGGCTCAGCATCGATCCGGCATCCGTCCGGCACATCCTCATCACGCATCAGGACACTGACCATGTGGGTGCAGTGGAGGCCGACAGTCCGGGACTATTCCGGGACGCAAAGCTCTACATCGGCGAGGTTGAGAACCGCTATCTGACCGGCGAAGTGCGCCGCAAGGTGATCTATCGCCTGTACAAGCTGCCGCAGGTCACGATCCACAACGAAAAGGTACTGTTGCATGACGGCGAGGTTTTCGATATTGGCGGCATCAAAATCGAATGCTCCCTTGTCCCCGGTCATACCTGGGGGCACATGGTATATCTCATTGACGATAAGTATCTGTTCACCGGCGACACGCTGTGGTTCGGTGCGGACGGCGGATACAGCTTTATTTCCTCTCTGGCAGAGGATAATAAGCTGGCTGTGCAGTCACTGGCGGAGCTGGAACGGAAACTGCGCGCCCGTGGTCTGCATCCGTATTTCATCACCGGTCACACGGGATGGACGGACAATTTGGAATTTGCTTTTGCCCATAAGGACAAGCTCTGTTCGCCATTCAAGAAACGGGCACACGATCCGTCGGCACCCTATGATGCCTACGACGAATCGGACGACACCGAAGAAAATGCAAAGAGCGGTTTTCTGAAAGGCGTGGGAAGATGAAGGACAGCGAATTACAAATTGACCGCAGCTGCCATGTGCTGTATTCCAAGCCCTGCAAAAAGGAAATACTGGCGAAAATCGCCCTGCACTATCCGGAAGCGGAGAGGGAGACAGTATGGGAAAAGGTGCAGCGGCAGTACGTGGTCTTTCTCTCCGACTGGCGTACCGATTTGGGCGGCAAAAAGAACTTCCACAACGGCGTAGGCGGCACCTACGACTGCATCGCCATCCTGAGCTATTATGTGGTCTGCAAAGCCGCTACTTCGTTCCGTGAAATCGAAGAGATGGAGGAAAATCTGATCCTGCCGACTTTCCGCAAGCTGAAATTTGTGGACTGCAACAAGCCGTTCTGGAGGAAGCTGATGTACAAGGCGTTTGTTCGTGCGAAAAGCGGCTGCGACAAATGGCACGATTACGAGATGGCGGTTGCGCCTTACGAAAACGGCAAGCCCATCTATTATGAATTTACGGCGTGCCCGGCGGCGGAATTTGCCAAGCAGTTCGGATTTACAGACATTATGCCCGCCCTGTGTAATGTGGACTTTGCGTCTATGGAGCTGCTCCATGCAAGGCTTATACGGACGAACACCTGCGTGGACGGCTGCCGGTGTGACTATACCATTTGCGGCGATCAGGACCCATATTTGAAGGAGCACCCCGAATACCGGGACGAGGCAGGCTTCAGGAGGAATCGGTAATGCTTTTACAAGTGATTTTGGAAGGCATCGGGCTGGGCGTTCTGCTCATTTTGGTTTGCGCCATCGGTATCCGCAAGGGTGCGGTGGGCATGGTGCATCTTTACAGCCAGGAGGTGCAGGAGCGGTGCGTAACGCTGGGACTTACAACACACGCGAAAATCAAGCGAAATGCTTTGATTTTCAAAGCTGTCTGCGTCCCCGGCTACATTGCCTATGTACTGGTGTGCGTCTATGCGGTGAACGGTGCGCGGGGTTTTCTTGCGGGCTTCTGGCAGCTGCTGGTCATACTGTCCGTTATGAATCTCATAGACCGATTTTTGGTTGACGGCTATTGGGTAGGACATACGAACGCATGGGAAATTCCGGGAACGGAAGACCTGAAACCCTACATTACAGCCAAGGATAAGGGCAAAAAGTGGCTGTTCGGCACGGTGGGCATGGCGGTCATTTCGGCAGCACTGGCGGCAATCATGATGCTTTTTATGGAAAGCTGAGGCGATAGAAATGCTGTTTCAAACATATGGCGACAGGAGGAATCCTGCCGTGCTGTTCTTTCATGCTATGGGCGTGACAGGCGCAAGCAGCGAACCGGTTGTGAAATATTTGCAGGATCGATATTTCTGCATCTTGCCCACCTCCACCGTTTACTGCGAGGGGCAGAAATATGTCAGCAAGCTGGACGAGATACGGCAGGTGGAGGACTTTCTGCATCGACAGGGCGTGGAGACGCTGGCGATGGTGGTCGCTTCTTCCATCGGTGCAGACCTTGCCATGGCGTTTCTGACGCAGACGAAGCTGCTCGTGGAGCACGCTTTCTTTGACGGCGGGCAGTTCGCCCAAATCGGAAAGGGCATGCGTCGTATCATGACGCCGTTTCTGTATTTTGCCATCAAGAGCCTATATTGGTCGAAGGGCGGTACGCTGAAAAAGATACTGTGGTGTGACGACGACTCCATAAAGCCGTTTTTTATAGACGCAGGGAAAAATCTGACCTATACAAATTTGCGGCGGCAGATTTCGGACAGTCTGGAGGATAAACCCTTTCCGCCGCTTCCCCAGAAGCTGCAAGAGCATACTTATTTCGAGTTCGGCAGCAAAGAGGAGCATTTCAAATACCGTCAAGCAGTGATGGAAGCCTACCCCTGCGGCCATTATCCCGTGTTTGAGGGATACGATCACATGCAATATCAGATTCGCGATCCAAAGGGGTTCGCCGAAATGCTGGCACACATCGCTGAGCGTGACTGTATGCCGGAACTGCCATTTATCAGAAAGTGAGTGATACCCATGAAATACAAAATCGAGAAAAACACCGTACAGGAGACGCTGATCATTCCGCTGTATGCGCGGAAGATCTGCTCAGAACTATACCCGAATCTCTACCGGGACGAAACAGCGGTTCGCCTGATTGACGAGATCGACTACGATTTTTCAGAGGCGGAGAAAAACTCCCGCGGCCTGATGCAGCGTTTCGGTTCACTGGAGGTGGCCATGCGGCAGAATGACCTTGCTTTTGAGGTGCGGGAGTATTTGAAATCTCACCCCAATGCGGCGGTGGTCAATCTGGGCTGCGGGCTGGACAGCACTGGAAGAGTCTGCGACAACGGCAGCTGTAACATTTACAATCTGGACTTTCCCGATGTCATAGCCGTGCGCAACGAGCTTTTGCCCGCCGGGGAGCGTGAGGAAAATATCCCCTGCGATTTGAACAATACCGAATGGTTTAGAAAAATTGACGCTTCAAACGGCGCGGTGTTCTTTGCCTCCGGCGTGTTTTACTACTTCCTGACGGAACAGGTCAGGACGCTGGTGCAGAAGATGGCGGACGCTTTCCCCGGCGGTGTGCTGGTGTTTGACGCTGCAAATCGGACGGCGGTGAAGATGATCGCAAAAACATGGCTCAAGAGCGCGAAAATCAAGGACGTGGGCGCGTATTTTGCGGTTTCCGACGCTCCCCAAGAGATCGGCGCGTGGGATAGCCGCTTGCAGGTCACCAGCCGAGGCTATATGCTGGGCTACACCGATTTGAAAGACCCATCCGTCAGCGGCTTTTTCCGTTTTCTCGCCAGGGTCGGTGATGGAATGATGAAGATGCAGATTGTAAAGATCAGATTTGGAGGCAAGCAATGAAAATTCTGGTATATGGTGCAGGTGTTTTAGGGTGCAATCTGGCAAGGAATCTGTTTCACGCCGGAAAGGATGTGACCCTGCTTGCCCGGGGAAACTGGGCAGAGGAAATCAGGAAGAACGGACTGCGGATCAAGGATCAATTCTCCCTCCACACATCGGTCAGCAATATTCCTGTGGTGACGGAACTGGCACCGAATGTCCGGTACGATGTGATATTTGTCGTTCTGCGATATACGCAGCTGGATTCTGCTCTGGAAACCTTGCGGGCGAATCAGACGAAAAATATTGTTTTTGTGGGTAACAATGTGCAGGCAAGAGCGCTGGCGGCGGCACTGCCGGAGAAAAATGTCTTGTTTGCCTTTGCGCTCTCTGCCGGGCATCGGGAACCTGACCGGGTCGTTTCTATCGACCTGAAAAAAATCACCATTGGGCAGCTGCGTGGGGCGGTCTCCAATGCGGAACTGATCGGAGAGATTTTCGGCGGTACCAAATACAAGGTCGTCTATGAGCCGAATATGGAGGATTATCTGCTCTGCCATGCGGCCTTTGTGATGCCTGCGGCCTTCGCCTGCTATAAGACGGACGGCGACCTGAAAAAGCTTAGGAGAAATACGGTGTACCTTGGACGGGTGATCGATGCCAACATTGAAGGCTACCGTGCCATACGCAATGCGGGACACGACATTTTGCCAAAGGCGGATGCAGACTTTGAGAGCGAAAAGTACCGCAAGACCTGTCTGCGCTTCTTTAAACTCATGTGTGCCACCTCGTTGGGCAAGCTCTGCGCCTCCGACCACGCAATGAATGCCATAGACGAAATGAGCGCCCTGAATCGGGATATCAAGAAATTTTTCGATGAGAACGGCGCAGCCTACCCGGTGTGGCAGGCGCTGGAAGCGGAAGCCGGGAGGTATCTGCAATGAAGTACGCCGGGATGCCCTTTGGAATGTGGGTGCTGTTTGCAGGCTCCTTTCAAAAGCAGCTGACCACTGTGCTGGGCTATGATGCAGCCACCGCAAGAGCCATCACGAAAAATGCAAAGCCGCAGTACCGGCAAATCATCCGCAGGCTGCCCGAATTTGAAAAAGGCGACCGGTTCAAGATGAACCTCGTCAACTGCGCGATGATCGGTGCGTTTATTCTCTCCATGCCGGAGCGCCCGGATGTGGAGCGGCTGACGGAGTATTATGCAAAATCCATGATGACAAAGCCGATGAAATGGTTTTGCCGCAAGAGCGGAAAAAACAAGTTTACCCCCAAAGATATTTCCGGCATGAAGGCGACCGCCACCTTGAAAGCCGCCGACCGCAACCCATATTCGTGGAACATGGAGTTTTACGAATATCCCGACGGCAGCGGCTACGAGGGACGCTTCACCAAATGCGGCATCTGCGTGCTAATGAAAAAGCTGGGGCTATATGACCTCACTCCCGCGCTGTGCCGTCTGGACTACACCATGAGCGAGGCGGGCGGCGCGACTGATTTTGTGCGGCAGTACACTCTCGCCTCCGGCGGCCCATACTGCGACTGCGGGTATAAAAAGAAGGGCTTCGTGAAAGCTGGGACGGAGGCAGGACGATGAAGGAAACCTATCTCTCCCGTGATTTTCGGGAGACTGCGGCACAGTGCTTTCCCTCGCAGGCCAAGGAGCTGAATGCATTTTTTGATGCGCGGTTGAATGTGCTGCTGGCTGAAAATGCAGATGCAAGCAAAGAGATGCAATACCACCTCAAACGGCAGATATTACCGGGCATTGCGGCCTACGAAACCTTGCAGCGGGTCATGCCGAAAGAGGAGGCTCTGCAAACCGTTCATGGCTATGTGGAGGAGCTGGCGAGAACGAGCCACAAACAGCTTGCAGCCCTGCTGCACATACCGGGGCTTTACCGCCTTGTCCCCGGCGTTTTTGTCAAATCCACACGGAGCGTTTTCGGCCCGGCGGCGGGCTTTGACTCAAAGGAGCTGCAGGTCGGCAACGGTATATGGCGTGTGGATATGATGAAATGTCCATATCATGACACCTGCGTGGCATACGGCTGCCCAGAGCTGTGCCGCTGCTTTTGCGACAGCGACGACATCAGCTATACCGGGCTGCATCCGAAGCTCATTTGGCATCGAACAAAAACGCTGGGGCGCGGCGATGACCGCTGCGACTTTTGCATGAAGATCATGAAATAGGGGCGCAGGAGTGAAGAAAATGAAGAAAGAAAAATCAAAACAGTTCATCCACTGGTGCACTCTTGGTGCAATCGGTGGGATATTTATGGCTGCCGGGGACTGGCTGCTGGGGTGCATTCCACTTCAGCAAACCGACACTGGCCTTTTCAACAGAGCCTATTATCTGTCCGGCTCTTATGGGCTGTGGAAGCCTGTGCTTACTGTTGGGCTGGGAGCGGTCGGCGGCTTTCTCTATTACTTCGTAGTAAAAGCGCTGAATGCGGACATTGATACAAAGTACAGAAAAACAAAGATCATTCAGTATCTGTGCGGAATTTTCACCGTTGCGGTGGCGCTGACTATCCACACTTGGGTGGCTACCATGGCGTGGTTCACCACCTATCTGGGCCCGCGCATCGGAGAAGGAGCTGCCGTCACAGCGGTCACAGCCTATCAGGATGATATGCTCCCCGCAATCCTCCCCATGTATGTTCCGATGCTATTGGTTTTCGGCATCCATTTCGTGATGCTGCTTGCCGGTAAAACTCGGTATCCCAGATGGATACTCGCTTTCCATCCGGTCACATGGAACATTCTGCTGGTTGCTGTTCCTGATATTGCACAGGCCATGCAGGTGCCGACAGGCACATGGATGTCCGTAATGAGCCAGAGCAGTACCAATACCGCCATCGTGATCTGGTGCATCGCGGCTGCGGTTTATGAGAGAAGTCACACTCAATAAAAAAGGAGTCTTGAATATGAAGCCTGACTACAAAAACTGGATTCCCAAGGGAATGCTGGTTTCGCTCATCGCGGGAACGATGCTGTCCCTTGCGCTGCTGCTCGTTTTCGGCGTATTCGGCATCGGTGTGGGCGGAAAGCTGCGCGTCGTGCTGGGCGTGGTATTCGGCATCGCCTTTGTCGTCTGCGCAAAGTACACAGAGTGGTGCGTGTATGCCTATCGGAGCTTTTCCTATGACGGCGAACGCAAGCTCTCAAAGCAGATCATTGACGGCACGGCGAAGCATATCACACTCCCGGAGGGCGGCGTGGGGCTGGACATCGGCTGCGGCAGCGGCGCGCTGACCATTGCCTGCGCAAAGCGCAATCCCCAGGGGAAAATGGTCGGTATCGACCGCTGGGGCAAGGAGTACGCCTCCTTCAGCCTGCCGCTGTGCGAAAAAAACGCGGCTGCGGAGGGCGTGAAAAACGCTTCGTTCCGGCGTGGGAACGCCGTGAAGCTGGATTTCCCCGACGAGAGCTTTGACGCGGTGACCAGCAACTATGTCTATCATAATATCACAGGGGCAGACAAGCAGGCACTTCTGCGGGAAACGCTGCGTGTGCTGAAAAAGGGCGGAACGTTTGCCATCCACGACCTGATGTCGCCCGGTAGATACGGCGATATGCAGGCGTTTGTCCAAAAGCTTAGGGATATGGGCTATGAGCGCGTGGAGCTGATGGACACGACCGATGGCAGCTTCATGACACCAAAGGAGGCCAAACGTCTGATGCTTCGCGGCTCAACATTGCTGGTGGGAAGAAAGTAAGGAGGCGATGCCACCGGCTATATGGCGGGAGAGATCAGCGCCGCAGTCTGCGAAAAGAAAGGCTTTTTCCATTTCGGGAAGAAGCAGCATTAAGTGCATTCCGATACCGCCATCGCGGCCATCGGTTTGACTTACACACATCTTACATAGGAGGACAATCATTATGAAGAAAATCGGTTTATTTGCAGCAGGCTTTAGCGTCATGATTCTTGACGTGACGCTGGGATAGTAGGAAGCTCCTTTGTGAATCTTTTATAGAAGCAAGGCGGTAACATCAAAATCCTTGCGCGATTATGCCACATAGCTGCCCATGGGCTTGTACAAGCGGGATTGAGGCAGACTGCATACAGGCGGCCTACCTTCTCTTCCAGCCAGAGGTTAGAGCAGTTCAACTGCCGCGCAGAGCCAAAGAGATAGAACGAGCCCGGCTACATAAAAATACACGGTTTTGCAGCTTCCCTCCGTTTTCATCCGCCACAGCAAACAGTTCACGGCTCAGATTTTGAATCATCAAGCCCGCCATGAAGTTTTTGGTGGTGTCCTCCTCCGGAAGAATGAGAAAGATGGCAGACTTTTCAGAAGCAAACTTCTCTGCATCGATGGCGCTGTCGAAGCAAAGCACCTGCTCCAGTTCCGAGTCCAGAAATGCATTGAGACGAGAAAGTACCGTGGACATGACAGAGGCCATGGCCTGCTCTGCGCTGTTGAGTGCAGCACCCGCAAACCATCTGGCCTTGTGGTCAGGCGGCAGCTTGCCCATCAGAAGCTGGAAGTGACCCTTGCCCTTTACCTTGCTGGGTTCCAGCAGATCCTGCACCAGCTTGAAGACAGAGACGATGTGCCGGCGCTCCTGTGGATGCTCCTTATCCGGCGGCAGAAACTCCGCCAGTATCAGAATGACCGAAGTGAGCAACCCCTCCGCCGCATCATAGAAAAAAGCATTCTGTCCGCGGTTGCTGTCATCGCCATCGGGGTTGACAATGGTTTTATTATACTCCTTTCACAGATGCTTTCAAGATGAAATTTCCAAAAAGAAATGAGGTGACGCTTGTATGCGTCACCTCATAACGATTGATTTGGTTGATTTTTAGAGGGTTAGGTTTATCCAAATTAGTATAACACTTTTATTTTCTGTATTTTGAGGGAGTAAATCCATAATACCTTTTGAATATTTCAATCAATCTACTGGGGTTGGAGTATCCAACAATTCTTGAAATTTCCGCAATGGTGAGGTCGGTCTGAATAAGCATATGCTCGGCTACAGAGATCCTTTTCCTCTGAATGTATTCAGTAATGGACATATTATAAACTGACTTAAATAGCTTTTTCATTTTGCTTTCACTCATACATGCAATGGTGGAAAGCGTCTGCAACGTAATATTAAAACTGTAATGTTCGTCCATGTAATGTGTTAGTTCAGCTAATGCCTGCAAATCTGTTTTGTTAATGGGCTGGCCATTCTCTTCATTTAGTCTGTTTTCTTTCAAATATAAAGCAAGATAAGAGATGATTTCATATATTTTTGCTTCTACTGTAATTCTGGACGCTTTCATGGAAAGCAGATACTCATATAGGCTTTGCATAGCATGATTAACATTTGGTAAATAGAATTTCCCTTTTTCTTTGAAAAAATCAGAAAAGTTCACTTCAAGATCACCGGAAATTTCCTGGAGATACTGATCAATAAATTCCTGGTCAACCTGCACGGTAATACATCTTAATGGAATCTGAGGATGATAAATAGCTTTATACTTTTCAGATGGTTCATAGCAGCGCAATGTATTCGGAGAAATATTTTGATACGGATAGAATTCATCTCCTGCGCCACTAATATAGAGAGCAAGTACATAACCAGACCCAATATGTTCTCCGACCATAGTTTCCTGGTTAAATCTTATATCTGTCGCTGTAATGATGAAATCGTGGTGAACCTCACTCGTCCATTGAAATCCGGTTCCATATTTTGGGTTGATCTTATAATATGTTCCGTGCTCTATTGGATTCTTTATCGATTCAACAAAGAAATCATCTCGTTTAACTTCTATCATTGGCTCCTCCCAAAGATACCTCGTTTAGATTTATTAATACCTTGTTTAGACTTTATATCTGTTTTTCCCTTTACAGTTAGCTACAACTAATTATAATGAAAGAGTTGATGTATGTCAAACCGTTTTTAAGCAAAAAGAGGTGTATATTTGAAGTCAATGCGCAGTTTATATAAAAAACTATTTCATTATGTCCCAGATAAAAGAATTTTGGCATATTTCTCCATGGCACTATCTGCCGCTGCCGTCTGCTCATATATGGGAGCATATTGGTTTCTGTGGCAGTCCATTGTGTCTATTCTGGTTATTCCCGTATATGAGAAGGCTATGTATGACGCAATTATTGTAGTCATACTTATGATTTTACGAGGCATTCTCAACATTGCATCGGCAACGTGTTCCCACTACTTAGGCTTCCGGCTTGAAACAAACTTAAGGAAAAATGGGCTTCATAAATTATTGGATGCCTCTTCTTCCTTTTTTGACCATAACAGCTCTGGAGAGATTCGAAAAATTATTGATGATAACGCAGCAGAAACACACAAAACAGTGGCCCATTTGATTCCGGACAACGTCACTGCTGTTATGACGCCGGTGTTAATGTTTGTGCTGATGTTTGCAATAGACTATCGCCTTGGTATTCTCCTGATCCTTACAACTGTGATTGGTGTTCTTCAGTACCGTAAAATGTCCGGTGGTACTGAATTTCTGTCTGGCTATTCAGCGGCGCTTCAAAAAATGAGTGCGGCAACAGTAGAATATGTCAGAGGAATGCAGATCATAAAAATCTTCGGTGTAACTGTACAGTATTACAAAACTCTGATTAACTCGATCAAAGAGTACAAACAGTACGTCTATCAGTATAGCCTCAGCTGTAAGAATCCCTACGTCGGATTCCAGGTTCTGTTCAACGTGTTTTATGCTTTTGCTGTACCAGCCGCAGTTGTATTCATCAGCTATGGAGAACCTGCTATGCTAATCCTGGCAAAGATTGTTTTCTTTGCTGTGTTCTCCGGAGCTGTATTTACTTCTTTCACATCGATCATGTTTACGGGGCAGGATAACTTTGGCGCACAAAATACGCTGAATCAGCTTGATGAGCTGACTACTTCTATGGATCAGGCAAAGCTTCCACATGGAAACGAAGAGACCTTCCAAGATTTCAATATTGAATTTCGTCATGTTGACTTTAAGTATGATGACAACTTCGTGCTGAAGGATTTCAGCCTGACACTTCATCAGAATAAAACTTATGCGCTCATCGGGTCTTCCGGGGGAGGAAAATCTACCATTGCAAAGCTGATTTCAGGTTTTTATCCTGTCGATGGCGGCGAAATTCTGATTGGTGGAAAGAACATTCAGAGTTATTCTGAAAAAGCTCTCATTCAGAACATCGCATTTGTTTTCCAGCGCAGTCAATTACTAAAGACCTCAATTTACGAAAATGTCCGAATCGGAAATCCTCAGGCAACACGGCAGCAGATTATGGATGCACTTGACGCAGCGAACTGCACATCCATCCTTGACAAATTCCCCCAGCGGGAGATGACCGTCATAGGGGCAAAGGGCGTATACCTTTCCGGTGGTGAGGTGCAAAGGATCGCCATTGCAAGGGCTATTCTAAAGAATGCGAATATCGTCATTATGGATGAGGCTTCTGCAGCTGCAGATCCGGAAAATGAATACGAGTTGCAGCAGGCTTTCCAAAAACTGATGAGGGGCAAAACAGTTATCATGATTGCACACAGGCTGTCCTCTATTCAGAATGTAGACCAGATCCTGTTTGTCCAGAATGGAAAAGTTGTGGAACAGGGAACCCACAATGAACTGATGGCCTGCAATGGACGTTATAAGGATTTTCAGGATGTATACTGCAAGGCAAATCAGTGGAGGTTGGCATGATGAAGACATATCTAAAAAGAGCCTTCCAGCTGAGTGATTCGGGTGTGAAGGGCCTTGCAAAATCAATCTGGTCATTCTTTCTCTATTATGTTTCTTTTGTACCGCCGATGATCTGTGTTTTTCTGTTTGCAGACAGGCTGTTGAATGGAAATACCGGGAAACCGGTGGTATATCTCCTGTTTATGCTGGCAGCGACCCTGGTGATGTACTTAGTTATTAACTATAACTATAAAACGACCTATGATGAAACCTACCAGGAATCTGCAAATTTAAGAATTGATCTGGCGGAACAGCTTTCCAAACTGCCCCTATCCTATTTTTCAAAGCACAATTTGTCTGACCTTGCTCAAACAATCATGGCAGATGTGGCTTCGATTGAGCATGCTTTTGCGAACGCAGTGGCTAATTCCATAGGGTTTGCAATTTACTTTTTGGTTATCAGCGTAGCTCTTCTGATCATGAATTGGAAATTAGGTCTCTGTGTATTGCTTCCCGTTCTTACTTCTGCTTCGGTTCTTTTCCTGACAAAGAAACTGCAGGTCAGAGATGTAAATAAACATTATGATAAGTTGAGAGATATTTCCGAAAGCTTTCAGAATGCAATCGAACTGAATCAGGAAATTAAAAGCTATGGGTTGAAAGAAAAAGTAGAAGCTCAAATGGACCAGCAGTTGGATGAGTCAGAAAATCTTCAATGGAAAGCTCAGATCATCCAGACGATTCCTGTTACAATCGGCCAGACTTTATCTATTCTTCCTATTGGAATCACGGCGACTGTTGGCCTTTCAATGCTCGCCTCCGGTCAGGTAAGTATCCTGATTCTTCTGGGCTATATTATTATGGCGGCGAAACTCAGCGGGGCCATGGGTGGTGTTTTGCTCTATCTGACGGAAATCTTTTATTTGGACGCAAGAATTGCCCGGATTGGTGAAATCAAGAATCATGAACTTCAGGGTGGAGAAAAGGCAGTCCTTTCAGATTTCAATGTAGAAATAAAGGATGTTTGTTTTTCCTACCAGAAAGACACCCAGGTGATTCGCCATGCATCCTTTACGGCGGAGCAAGGACAGGTAACCGCATTGGTCGGTCCCAGCGGCTGCGGAAAAACAACAATGCTTAAGCTCATCAGCAGACTATATGATGCAGATTCCGGTACCGTTCAGATCGGAGGAACCGACATACGAGAAATTCACACTGATAGCTTGTTCAAGTATGTTTCCATTGTTTTTCAGGAAGTCATTCTATTTAATACTTCTATTATGGAAAATATTCGCCTTGGGCGGCTGGATGCTTCTGACGAAGAAGTAATACGAGCTGCAAAACTGGCTGGTTGCAATGAGTTTGTCAGCCGTCTGCCAGACACCTACCAGACAATAATCGGGGAAAATGGAGCCAAACTCTCCGGCGGAGAACGTCAGCGGCTGTCCATTGCCAGAGCAATCCTGAAGGATGCTCCAATTATCATTCTGGATGAGATTGCTGCATCGTTAGATGTGGAAACAGAAGTCCAGATACAGACTGGATTAAATCATTTGATTCAAGGCAAGACCGTGATTGTTATTTCACACAGACTGAAGTCTATTGAAAATGCAGATAAGATCGTCGTTATGAAAGCAGGTACGGTAGAAGCCTGTGGAAAACATGCTCATCTGCTGAAACAGTCGCCCACATATAGAAAGATGATTGAAAAGTCCAATCTGGCAGAGAAATTTAACTACTAAGCAGGTCACCCTTCAGATGCAGACCGCACTGAAGGGTAACATAAAGGCATTTGGTTAACTATGTCTAACTGATTTCTGATGTGAGGAGGTGCATTGTTTGAAGAAATATATTGGAAAAAGGATCATTAGCTTCCTCATTGTGCTGGTAGGCGTCAGCATTCTAAGTTTTTTGTTGATTGCTTGGTCCGGAAAAGATCCTGCAGAAATTATTGCACACCGAGGCGTATCCAATCCTACGCCGGAACAGATTGAGATGATTCGGGTGGAAATGGGATTGGATCAACCTCTCCCTGTGCGATATATTCAGTGGCTTTCCGGAATGTTTACAGGAGAACTTGGGACTTCTTTGACCACTCATCAACCGATTGTAAAGGATCTGCACAAGTATCTGGCTACGACCACATCTCTTGTAGGGATGGCCATTCTATGGATTATCGTGCTCACCGTTCCGATTAGTTTGCTCTGTGCCAGAAAGCGGAACCGCCTTTTCGATCAGGTTACCAGAGGCATTACTATCTGCGGTATTTGTGTGCCAACTTTCTGGCTGGGATTCCTTCTTCTACTGTTCTTTGCGATTCATCTGAAATGGTTCAGTGTCTTACCAAGTCCAGGTTGGAGGGGCTTTTTACTACCTTCATTTGCCCTGGCGGTTCCCAGTTCGTGTTCACTCATCCGAATTATGCGTTCCTCTCTTCTGGCTGAATTATCTTCTGATTATGTTCGGTTTGCAAAAGCCCGTGGACTATCTGCCAACAGAATTCTGGTATGTCACATTCTGCGAAATGCCTTACCGCCTGTTGTTACAATTTTCTTTCAGCAATTCGGCTTTCTAATTGCCGGAGGGGCGGTAATCGAAAGTGTTTTTTCAATCAAGGGAATCGGAACTTATCTGGTGGACAGTGTGATTGCAGCAGATACGATTGCAGTTTCTACCTGTATAGTCGTCATTGCAGCAATTTTTGTCGTCGCAAATTTCATGGCAGACATAATCAACCGTCTGCTTTGTCCATGGATGGTGAGGGAAGAAAATGATACATAAGCTACTCAAAAGGCCGCAGGCAATCATCGGTCTGTGCCTGATTGCTATTGTGATTGTAATTGCGATTGCAGCACCTGCTTTTTCGCCTCACGACCCTGAATTGGTGAATTTATCGCAAAAGTATGCTCAGCCTGACGCAGAATACCCTCTTGGAACAGATCAATTGGGCAGGTGTACCTTATCAAGGCTGCTGTATGGAGCCAGATATTCCATCGGAATCAGTTTACCTGTGCTGCTGATTTTGTCTGTGATTGGTCTGATTGTCGGTACTTTTAGCGCCTGTGCTGGAGAAAAAGCAGACCATTTCATTACTATACTCTGTGATGTGTTTATTGCTTTTCCTTCTCTTATCATTGCTATTGCTGTCATAGGAGTTCTGGGGAACGGACTCCAAAACATTGCCGTTTCTGTTGTGATAGCGACCTGGGCTTGGTTTGTTCGTATTGTCAGATCTTATTCCGTTCAAGAAATGGGTAAAGATTATATCCTGGCAGCCCGGATTTCTGGGTGCAATACAGGAAAGCTGGTCTTCAGACATCTGATTCCTAACATTCTGCCACAGTTTCTTGTGTATGTTTCCACTGGTGTCGCTTCTTCCATCATTATGGTTTCCAGCTTTGCTTTCCTCGGACTTGGCCTTCCCTCCGGCACACCGGAATGGGGTGCCATGTTAAATGATGCCAGGACAGCACTTTACTCTCATCCGGAATTGCTAATCTATCCAGGCTTGTGCATCTTCGTAACGGCAGCAGGCTTCAATTTATTTGGAGAAGCACTCCGTGATATTCTGATGCCGGAGGAGGACAGCCTATGATGCCATCACTTATGATTGATCATTTAAGCATTAATCTTCGGTCAGGCACGGATAACTTGGTTTCTGAAATATCCTTTGCAATCAAAGAAGGAGAGTCTTTGATCTTGTTAGGCCAGTCAGGCAGCGGCAAAACAATGACCTGTAGTGCGGTGCTAAACTTATTAGACCCTAAAAAATTTAAGGTGTCGGGTTCCGTTTTCTTCGGCGAGACTGATCTTTTGAATTCGTCAGAAAAGCAGAGACGAGGAATATTCGGAAACCAGATTGTCTATATCCCGCAAAATCCGATGACTGCATTGGACCCTTCTATGCGTATTGGCAGACAGATGGATGAAACGCTACGGCTTCATTCCGACAAATCCCGCCAGCAGCGTTACAACTATATTCTGCGGCTTCTGCATGATGTAGGCTTAGATGATCCTGACAGGGTATACAGAGCATACCCCCATATGCTTTCCGGAGGAATGCTTCAGCGTGTCATTATCGCAATGGCTATGATGCTTGATGCAAAATTCGTGCTTGCCGATGAGCCGACAACTGCTTTGGATGTGATTCACAGAAATGGAATCATAGATTTATTTTCGCAGATGAAAGCAAGTGGAGTTGGGATTCTTATGGTAACTCATGATTTCGCAACAGCTCTTCAATTAGGTGGAAACATGTTGGTGATGAAAGAAGGAAAAATTATAGAATCCGGTGAAGTTCAATCTGTCTTCGATCATACCACAGAACCTTATACAAGGTCGCTGATTGAAGCTTACTCCCTTTCCTGTGCTTTCACGAAAGGGGCGGAATCATGATTAAAGTCAACAACCTATCAAAAGAATTTCACGAACAAGGCACAAGCAACGAGCTTCTGGCCGTTGATCATGTAGATTTTACTATTCAGAATGGTTCATTTTGCGCTTTGGTAGGAGAAAGCGGATCTGGTAAAAGCACTTTGGCTCAGCTCATGTGCGGTCTTCTGGTTCCATCTTCTGGAGAGGTACTGTTTGAAGGAAAAAACATTTCCCTCTGCCGGGGCAAGCAAAAGCAGGTACTGCGATCTAAAATACAGCTGATTCTTCAGGATGGCAAGGGAGCAATGGACCCTCGCTTTACGGTATATCAAATCATTGCAGAGCCAATTCGCAATTTCAGAAAACTCAGCAAAAAGGAAGAAGAACGGGAAATCAATGATCTTCTTACCATGATGGAGCTTCCCGAAGAGATCAAGCTGCGAAAAGCTCATGAGCTATCCGGTGGACAACAAAAACGTGTATGTATTGCAAGAGCGTTAGCGGCTCAACCGGATGTGTTGATTTTTGATGAAGCAGTCAGTGGGCTGGATGTCCTGGTTCGTAAACATATTCTTGATTTGCTGAAGCGACTCCATCAGGAGCGAAAAATGACTTGCTTTTTCATTACCCATGACCTGGACGTTGCGCTATATCTTGCAGACCGTGTGATGGTGATGCGCTGCGGTAAGATTATCGAAGACCGTACATTTCACGGTTCGACAGACTGCTTTACACATCCGTATACCAAGCTTCTGCTGCATTCTATTGCTCCATATTTGGGTTAAACCATTCAATAAATACGTATACCCTGCTGAAAAGCATGATATAAAAATAAATAAAGGAGATTTTGTACATGAAACTGAAAAAACTTTTAGCTTTCGGACTCGCACTTGTGATGTGCCTTGCTATGGCTGCTTGCGGCACGAACCCTGACGAGAAAACCGATGCAGAGCCGGTCTCAATCACTGTCACCGAGAATTGGGACTTTTCTGTAGGCTTCTATCCTGTCATCACGCCTATGGTATCCAGCACTTATGGTGCCGGATTCTGGAGTCGTAATTTTTACAACACTCTGGTAAGCTACGATGATAACGGGAAGATCCAGGGCGAGTTGGCTGAAACCTGGGAAATCAGTGATGACGGCAAGACTTACACCTTCCATCTGCGTGATGGTGTCAAATTTTCTGACGGTACTCCTCTGACTTCCGAGGCAGTAAAGATGACCCTTGAAGCAGTAGTAACCCATCTGGGTCCCCAGAATGGTGCCTTCGGTAAGCTCACTACTTTGTTTGACAAGCTGGAAACCCCGGATGAAAAAACCTTTGTAATGACTTTGAAGACCCCTTATTACGCTGCTCTTGACAATCTGACCATGGCGCTGCCTCTTGGTATTGTGAATCCCGCAGCCTTTGAAGGCGGCGTAGAAAAGGCTTACGAGAATTGCGTGAGTGCAACTATGGGTACTGGTCCCTATATGTTTGACCGGGTCGAGGGAGATACCTATACCTTTATCCGCAATCCCTACTACTGGGGCGAAGCTCCTGAAGTGGACGAGTTCAAAGTCAAAGTGATTCCTGATAATGCTGCAAAAATTCTTGCTCTGCGCAACGGCGAAATCGATGCAATTCTCGGCTCCAGCAGACTTAGCGCAGAAGGCTACACGGAAATTTCCCAGGATGCCGCTTTCGGTCATGCCATGGATGACAGCACCAACCAAACTCGTTATCTGGGTATGAACCTGAATAAGGCTCCCTTTAATGATCCTCTTGTAAGGGAAGCAGTATCCTACGCTGTTAATCAGCAGGAGTTGGAAACCTCTGTTTTCGATGGTCTGGAGACTGCTGCCGAAACCCTCTTTACGAATGAAAAGCCCAACTGCGGTGTGGAGGTTAAGACCTATCCTACCGACATGGAAAAGGCAAAGCAGCTCATGAAGGAAGCCGGCTATGAGGATACCAATGATGACGGTATCCTGGAGAAGGACGGAACTTCTCTCGCCATTCATTTCAACTATTCTCAGAGCCTTGCAAGTGTTGACAATGCAGTTCTTTCTATTGCAGCTTCTCTTAAAGAACTCGGCTTCGATGTTACTATTGATGCAGTAGACATGAACACCTGGTATGGAGCCTTGATGGCTGGCGAATATGATCTGACCTTCTACAATACTGCTGGCGGTTCCTTTGACCCTGCAACAGATATGAGCAATATGGCTCCTGGCGCTATGGGTGATCCGATCCTCTGCCAGTTCTCTGCTTTCTTTGAGAATCCTGAAATTTTCGCAGAATTGGACTCCACTTCTGATTCTCAGCGTGTGCAGGAAATCTATGGAATGATTCTGAATGGTATTGCAGATCAGAATCTTCTGGTGCCTGTAACCGGCACTCACGATCTGGCTCTGTGGAATACTGATAAGATAACTGGCTATGACTTCTACACAGATGCCAGCTACGTAGACATTGCATCTGTTCATGTGAAATAATGTCCAGCAGTGTGGCTGAGGCGGTTACAAAAGAAAGACTTCATTCTTCAGGAGAAGACTATCTAAAAGCCATATTTATTCTTGAAGCGCAACATGGTTCAGTTCGTTCAGTAGAGGTTGCTGAGTACATGAATGTATCTAAAGCGAGCGTTAATCATGCAGTTAGGCACACGCGAAATCAGGCACATTATTTTGAATAATCAGGTTGTCAACTCATCCAGGGCGCTCCATTCACTCAAACACACCGTGCCAAAATCACACAAAAATATTGCCATACATATGGTAGATCACATTAGAAGATTGGGCGTTTTCCCAGCTAACTACGCATTAGATTTAGGCGAATTTATTGACAGCAACGGTAATTCGTATATAGACATTGTAGAGTTAAATCCCACATCATGTTCTATGTGCTATGTAAATAATAGCATCTATGCTGATGTGGTTCCTGAGATTGGCGAATGTCAGCGCCAACTAATGATGGGTGCTGAGTTTTGCTACGATGCCATCGCAAATCCAAAGAATTACGATATGCTGAGAATATCCAATAAGAGTTATACTTATACTTCGGATAACCAATACGCTCTTTTATAGTTTGCATATCATAGAGGGTTTTAGAGCAATTCTGGAAGTGACGCTTGTTTCTTTCTCTGTGTTAAATCTCCGATAGAGTGAGTCCTTCTGGGAGGTCCATCATGAACCTCCCCTGGGTTCAGCAAAAAAGCGCAGTCCTCCCTTGGCGGAGGACTGCGCTTTTTTACGGCTTTACTGCATGGAATACAGGTTGGATGTGCTGCTCCCATTGTCACGGTAGCGTGGGATCTTTTGCAGGTATCCATGCTGCTCCAGATCCGTCAATGCCCGTTTGACCGTGGAGCGTGACAATCGCATGTCGGACGCAATCGTCTTGATTCCTGGCCAGCATTTTCCCTCGCTGTCTGCGCGGTCACGCAGATACATATAAACTGCCCTCGCTCTGGAGGGCAGCTCGGTGTCGGCATAAATTGTTCCAAAGTAACTCATAGATCCTCCTCACCATAGGTTTTCATCTGCTTTCCGCCCCTGCGCCGAGGCTTATCTACAGCAGGCTCATGGGCAATGCTGCCGCGTCCGGAAACGGCATAGGCTCCACGCATATCCGCATTTTCCGCCTTATTTGACTGCGGGAGGTTACGCTCCAGATCTTCACGGTTGGCATAGGCTACTGCACGATCTGCCCGCTCCGGCACGATATAAGGCTCCTCGAAGGTGATACCCCATTCCAGGAAAAGCCGCAGGCGGGTACGCATGGGATACCGCCCCGTTTTCTGGACAATAAAATTCCCCTTTGGAATCGCCTTCAACTCATCAGCCGTCAGCAGCGGACGCTCCATCATCTGCAGACTTTGGCTGGGATCGTTCTTCCCGCGGCTTACAGACCCAGATAAAACGGTACGGTTTCCGAGTGCCTTCGACAGCACCTCCGCCGTCTGACTGTTAGGTGCAAAGCCGCCGAAGATGGTATCCTGGCAGTTGTCCTGAATAATTTCGCTTCCTTCTTTTCCGTAGTTCTTTTCAAGCTGCGCTAAGGACTGAATGATTGGCACCAGCGTCATGCGGCGGGAACGGCCTGCGGAGAACAGCGGAAGGACATCGAAGGGCGGCATGGTTCCGAACTCGTCGCAAAACAGTACTACACGGTTTTGCAGCTTTCCACCGTTCTCATCCGCTACGGCAAACAGCTCTCGGCTCAAGTTTTGGATCATCAAGCCCGCCATGAAGTTTTTGGTGGTGTCCTCCTCCGGAAGGATGAGGAAGATGGCAGACTTCTCCGAACCAAACTTCTCCGCATCAATGGCACTGTCAAAACAGAGTACCTGCTCCAACTCTGAGTCCAGAAATGCATTGAGACGAGAAAGTACCGTGGACATGACAGAGGCCATGGCCTGTTCTGCGCTGTTGAGTGCAGCACCAGCAAACCATCTGGCCTTGTGGTCTGGCGGCAGCTTGCCCATCAGGAGCTGGAAGTGACTCTTGCCCTTTACTTTGCTTGGTTCCAGCAGATCCTGCACCAGCTTGAAGACAGAGACGATGTGCCGGCGCTCCTGTGGATGCTCCTTATCCGGCGGCAGAAACTCCGCCAGCATCAGGATGACTGAAGTGAGCAAGCCCTCCGCCGCATCGTAGAAAAAGGCATTCTGTCCGCGATTGCTGTCATCGCCATCGGGGTTGACAATGGTTTTGGCAAGGATCTTGGCGTACTTCTCCGCCTTGGCTCGAGCCGCCAGGTTCTTGGGATCTTTTCTTGCAATGTCCATGTAGCGGTTGACCAGTGTCAGCAGGTTGTTGCCGTCTGAGCGAGTGGGATTTCGCAGGTCAATGACGGACACATTATAGCCGTAGCAGTTTTTGGCAATCGTGCCGTAATTGCGGGCCAGGTCACCCTTGCTGTCCAGTGCCAGCCAGCTCATACCGGAAGCGCAGGCATATTCCAGATTGGGATACAAAAAGAAAGCGGTCTTGCCAATACCGCTGGCGCCAATCATGAGGCAGTGAATATCATCGCTGTCTACCAGTGCGGTGAGATCCTGCGGTTGCCCCTTGCAGCCGAGAATTAATCCCTGCTCCGTGGGGAGATTCTGTCCTCTGCGCCATTCTCTGACTTTGAAGGGCACATGGGCATAGGTCTGCTTGATTTCCTTGTCGGTGGCCCATCGGGCTGTACCGTGCTGTCCGTCGCCAACGGTGCGGGATTTGATATTGCCAAGGGTATAGTGATGAGACATCATGGAGAGCCCACCGATGGCAAGGAACATTGCTGCTCCCGCTGCGATCAGGATCCAGATACTTGCGTTCAACATTTCACCTCATTTCATTCATAGAAAAGCCCTGAGCGTTTTCATCGCTCAGGGGCAGATCGTCATTCCAGTCCTTGTTCTCCGGGATCAGGCGCTCCACAGAATAGCGCGCCTCCAACTGCTCCCGCATCCGGCGGCTGGCCTGATGACCGGCTGCATCATTATCAAGGCAGAGCAGGACGGTGTCGAGCTGCGGCACTTGTTCCAACATCTGCAATACCGGCTGAATGGATGTGCCGCAACAGGCTACATAGCTGTGCCACTGCCAGTCCTCTGGGTAAAGGGTGATGTAGGACAGCATATCGATGGGCGCTTCAAACACATACAGGCTTCTGTCTGTGCCGACATGATGGAAGCTATATCGTGGGTCACTACCTTCTACATTCAGGCGGAAGGCTTTTCCGTAGCTGTTGGCGCTGCGCTTGTGGGCGTGGCGGGGAACACCATCTGTATCCGTACCAACAAACACGGCGTTGTGATATTCGGCATCCTCATACAGAAGCCCAGCCTTGGCAAAGTGCGCCACCACATCTCTTGCGATGCCGCGATGCTTGATGAGATACGCAAACACTCTGCGCATATCTTTGTTGGCGGGCGGCAGTGCAAATGGTTTCGCCGGTTCCTCGATGCGCTCCTCGGCAGAGGGATACGCTGTTCCCAGTTCACCGCCCAGCAGCATTGTCACTGCGTCCGGGTAGCTAAGGCCGTAGAAACGCTGCACAAAGCTGACGGCATGTCCGCCTCGCTCCTCCGCATGGTCATACCATTCGTTGCCTCGGACGGTCACGCTGTGGTCACTGGCAAGACGTTTTTCCTTGCCGGAGGAAAGCAGCTTTTCACCGCGGCAGCGCAGGAACTCCTCCAGATCCACTGCGGCGGCGCGCTGTTTCTGTTCTTCGGTGAAATGAATATAGCTTGACATGGAGTCCTCCTTTTTTACATACTCTGCTGATACTGCGTCTGCTCCTCGTGATCATCCGCCTTGTGACCCATGGCCATGCGTTTCTCCATAAGCCGTCTGCGGCGTTTAGAGTCGATGCGGATCCCCACTGGGTTACCTGGCGGAACGGAATTGCTTTGAAATATCCTGCTCATGTGATGGAGCAGCTTGGTTGCCGCCAGCATAACAGACGGATCCCGGAACTGGTCAAAGCGGTCGAGAAAAAATCGTGCATACTCATTGCCTTGTGCTGCGGCTCGGATCAGCCATTCTCTGGCCTGCTCACGATCCGGAGGAACATCCCTCCCAAAGAGATACAGCTTGCCCAAGGCGTACTGTGCAAATTGATTTCCCTGATCAGCGGAGGCTGTCAGGTACGCAAGAGCCTTTTCCACATCCTTCGGCACAGACTCACCGGTGAGATAGATCTTTCCGAGCCGATACCGTGCAAACTGATTGCCCTGTTCTGCGGCCTTGTCCAACCATTCCAGAGCTTCTACCGTGCGCTTCTGCGTGAGGAGCAGCTTCCCGAGGGCGTATTCCGAGAAATCATTACCGGCTTCTGCCGAGCACCGAAACCATTGCTCTGCTTTTTCGTGGTCACGCAAGGTGGAGAGATCATCCCGATAGAACTTACCAAGCTGATGTGCCGCAACGGTATATCCCTCCTCCCAGAGCTGCTCCAGCGCTTTGACCGCTTCTGTGTGTTCCGCATCCAGCGCATAGATGTCCTGCAGAACAGCCTTTGCGGCGCGATAGCGCTGCGCCTGCTCGTACACACTGTAGGACTGATGCTCCTCCTTCTGACTTTCCGGCTTCGGCTCATCCTGCATTCTTTCATCTTCAAAGGTTGGGAGGCCGAGACGGATGTTCTCAGCCTCCCGGATGATGTCGTTCTTGATTTTGCGAAACTCCTTGCGTTGAGACAGTGGGAGTCGCTCCCATGGGGTGTTGTGACCGTAGCACTTGTTCAGTTCCTCATGGATCTGATTCCACACCTCATAGCACTCAGAGACCTCCGGCAGCTCCGCCAGCGCATCCACGATGGTATCGACAAGCTGCTTCAGCGGCTTCTTGAGATAGCCATACTGTTTCTTTCCGGTGGTCGTTTCCAGTGCCTGCACAAGCTGACGCATGTTGTCCGCAATGATCGGGCTGTCGCAGATCTGGTGCTGCATCCGGCTGATCATTTCCCGCATGGCATTCTGCGTTGCCTCCACCAAGTCTGAGTAGGCCACATCCTTGCGCTCATAGATTTGCTGCATCTCATCCCGGAAGATGGCATTGGTCAGCTTGGATCGCATGGCCGCGATTCCATCCTTAGTCAGGAAGCCCTCTTTGGGATCATCGGACCAGACCATCATATGAATGTGTGGGTGATGCCCTTCGTCATGGAAAGCAGCGTACCAGTGGAAGTTATCGAGCGATATCTTCATCGACTTCGCCAGTGTCGGTGCGTTCTCCATGAGGAGCGTGCGCCACGCATCAGCGTTGTCGTATTCCAAACGGGCAGCATCTTCCCGACGCAGCGAGTAGATGATGGTCCATACATTTCCCTCATGTGCTTCCAGTTCTGATATCGCCGAGGCAAGATCTACGGCAGTGGCAGAACTGAACAGACCATGAGTACCTCGCTTCTGCACGCGGGGACGGGTAGCAATGTACTGCATGTATCCGCTCTCCGGGTCTATTTCGTGAAGGTTAGCATCCAGTGCCATACTGATAAATGCGGAAGCCGTACCGAGCGTCGGCGTTCTGCAGTAGTCCTCGTACTCAAACAGTTCCACCGCATCCGGAAAGTCATGGAGCAGTTTCTGGATGAGCTCACGCTGACCTTTTGTGATCGCACTGTTTCCGGCAAGCTTCTCCACACCTTCACGGGTAGCAATGTAGCGCATGTACCCGCCTGCTTTCCCAGATTTGATATAGCCGCTCTTCTGTACGAGCTTCGCCATCGCTTACACCGATTTCTGAAAGTCCAGTGCATCCTTGAAGGATATACGGCCATTGGTCCGCTTCATATCACGGATGGCCTTGCCGCGCAGTCGCTCATACGCTCCTTCATCGATGTCGGTATCATAGGCAATGATCTGCGCCATCAGGTTGATGTCCACGCCCTGCTTGAAAAGCAGAGAACTGATGCGGCCTGCGAAACCGTCCAGCGTTCCGGTCAGCGTTGCGGAGAGTACTTCAGGCAGAAATGCACTGGCGTTCTTCGTGTTCAAGTAGCCGACATAGAACTTGAGCGCGTTCATCACAAACTCGCTTCGGCTGCTGCAGTTATCCTGCTTCAGGTGCGCATCGATCTCTCTGTCCATATCCTCAGTGATCCAGAAAGCCTTTTTGATCTTGCTGTTATGCTCCATTGACAAATTCCTCCTAATTTTCGTGTTGTCCCCGCCGAAAGCCCTTGTCTCACGGGGATTTTCCGGTTTATAGGGTCCAAGCCACCCCGCAAGGCACTATTTTGTCCCCAGCCTAAAAAGCCGAAAACTGCCCGCACTGCGGGCAGAAGTGGTTCGAGCCGGGGTGCTTTGTCCCCGGCTCTTTCTCCTGCTTTTCTTTCGTCGGATGCCGATATCCCCACAAAGCGGTTCAAAGCCCACCCAAATCCCCACGGTGGGGTACTCGCTCGGGCTACCTGTAAAAAGCGCACACAGCGGCCCACAGGGGCGGACACGGCGGTTACATCTGCATCTCAGGAGCCTGCGTTTCACTGTCCCGAAGCTGTCGGGCGTACTCGTGCAGGCTCATGCCGGTCTGCTGCTGGCAGAACGCCTCCATCTTGCAGAGCAGGACTTCCTGTTCGGCGGCGTTGAGAGGGTAACTCCAGTCTTCTTCCGAACCGTCTCCCTTGCAGAGGTTCAGATCCAGTGTGTTGCACAGACGATCCTGCTCCACGTCATAGTTAGCGTAGATGTTGAGCCAGTCGTCATTCTGATTGGTGCAGACGAATGTCCCGAAGGCAGCATCCACATCGAAGTCCGCCTGCAGATAAAAGTTGAGCTTTCCGTCCGATTCGATAATCTCCTCACCGAAGGAAAAGTTTTGTGCGGAGAGATGACCGGCCGAGGTGATCTCTTTGCCATTCAGATGATTCAGCAGTTTGCGCCACTGATCATCTGCCGAAGCAAAACACGACCTCGTTGCATGGTATGCCGCCACGGACACATCCCGCATCGCCCAAGTCTGCCAACCATCCATAATGTGAACAGCGGAGAACTCACGCTTGTCGAAGTTCACATCGAACACACCGCGTACCTTTCCGGTGTTCTCCATGCGTACAGCGGTCAGCGCATTGTATTCCTCCGCAGTGATGGGATGACCGCCTGCAAACATTTTGACAAACAAATCTGGCACAGCAACTTTCTCGCTGGTGATGTAACTGCGCAGCTTTTTCCCGACCGTCAACAGCTCCTCACCGGGCGAGGTTTTGAAGTACCATTCTTGACCACGCTCCGTCACATGGTAGGCCGCATAAGTGCGGGCTGCTTCCTCCTCTGCGCGCTGTGCGGCAGCTTCCGATTGGATTGCACGGCTGATGCGCTCATACTCCCGTTCCGGAAGCTGATTGCAAAGCTCATCCAGCACATTCTCCAGATGCTCCTGCAAAGTTTCATCATTGAGATGTTTCTCAATGGCCCTTTTCCATCGCTGGTCGATCCACAGAACGATTTCTTCTTGCTGTGACATATCAGTTGCCCTCCTTCACCACGGCTGCCATGGCCTTCGGCTCACTATTCGGCGTTTTGGGTGCGGCAGATTTGGCAGTGCGCTTGGGCTTGGGAGCCGGGATAGCTTTGCTGTCCAGATACTCCCGCACAGCTTCCGGCACTGTCTGCTCATAGAGCTGCTTGAGTGCATCGTCCATGCGGGCCTGCACAGAGGAGTGTTCCTTTCGGAGAGAGAACTCCAGCGCATCCAGTTTGTCATCGTCAAAGGTGAGAGTGATATTTACTTTTTTCATGTTGTACCTCCTCAGTCATAATTGATATACGGAATCTTCAGCCAGTGCGTCCAACCGCGACCTGCCAATTCTGTTTTGACGACACCGTACTTGGTGCCCATGGCTTCGATGACCTGACCGCCGCCAATGTAAACGCCGATGTGCCCGTCATGCCAAACGGCAAGACCGGGAATGTCCGGCATGGTGTCGATGGGGCCGGACTCCGTGGCACTGTAGTACATCTGATTAGCCCCGATGTCCGGCATTCCGTGAGTTCCATAGTCAATAGTCATCGTTTCCGGGGACAACCAGCCATAGCCCTTGATGAGTCCCACGCAGTCGGTAGTCCTGCCGCCCAGCCAGTTGGCACGGATAAAATCTTCGTAGCTGCCGACACCGTCAGGGTACTGTTCCAGCTTGTAGGCAAAGAGCGCTTCGGTCAGCACATCGCCGTAGGTGCCCCAGACATAGCCCCAACCGGATTCCCATGCGTGGATAGCGTAGGTCACAAGGTCAGCGGCATTTTTGCTGTTGGGATCGGTGAAAGCCGAGATGTCCAAGTCGATACTGCTGCCATCTCCGCGAAGGAACTCACCGTTGTAATTCCCGCCGCCCGCAGCGCCGGCGATCATGGAATAGATGTGGTTGATATTGCTCTTGTCGTCCTCTGTGATCGTCCTGCCAAGCTCTGCTTCCAGATTGGCATACGCTTGATACAGTGAGACCGGAACAGCGACGGTGTATTCTTCTACCGTGCTGGTAACCGTGCCATCGCCGTTCTCGATATCTACCGTGCGGGTACGGGTTTCCCAAGTGTAGAAGCATTCTACGAAGCGGCTTGCCGCCCGTGCGGACGGCGCATCCTCGCCAAAGCAGAGAGCATAAAAAACGGCCTTGATCCGAATCGGGTCAAGGCCATTTCCGCTTTCCGTTTGCCCATTGACGGAAGCCACTGCCGAATCCAGAAGAGAAAAAGCGGTACGCATCTCCTCAATATGATACCGGAATTCTGCGGGTACTTCTGTTGAGTAACTCACACCATAGAAGGCTGCAGCTACCGCTTGGTTGTTGTGATCCGCACCTCCGGAGCCAATGGAACACAGAAGTGCGATGAGTACAATGACTGGCGAGAGAATTGCGACCAGCGTCCATCCCACGCCTTTGCGCAGCTTTTCGTTAGAGAGCACCGTCGCCGCGGCTTTTGCGATCATGCCTGCAGATACTGCCATCAGCGACCACCCGCCGTGCCAAACAGCTTTTCCTTGTATGAAGGGGCGTGTACCTCCAACAGGTAGCGCTCGTTGCCGCACTTGTACAGACAGACACCGCGCTGGGGAAACTTGATGAGGTTATACTCCGCCTCATCCAACTGGAGCATTTCCATGTAGCTGCGTTTATCAATGGAGCCCGCGTTGAACAGGAACTGGTGGGGCGGGATGGAAAACAGCGGTTTTGTCATCTCGCGGATGCCTTCCTGATCAAAGTCCTCCAGATTCTGCGAGGCCAGTAGCATGGCGGATTCCTTTTTACGCACGCGCTTGAGACAGTTGCGGATGTACTCAATGGCCGTGGGATTGGACAGCCAGATATACAGCTCGTCCAGTGCTGCTACGGTATTGCCGACCGTCAAAAGCTTATCCGACATGAAGGACAGCACATTGAACAGCATAGCATTGCGGACATTTTTAGCGGCACTCAGCATTCCCTTGACGCCGAAAACGAGGAAGCGGCTGGAGGTGATGTTGGTGTGCCCATTGAAGAACTGTGCGTCTGCACCCTTGCACATGGAGTGCAGCCCCAGCAGGACTTCCTGCAGGAGCTTTTCCGTATAGAGTAGATGAGCGTTAGGATCGTAGCGCTTGAATTCTTCTTCAATCAGGTCATAGAGGTCAGAAAGGATCGGATAGTCTTCCGGTCGCATGCGGCGGAAGTTGCTTCGCTCCGTGATTCCCCATTTCGCATAGAGCTTGGACACCATAATCTCAATGGTGTCGATGTGGGCATCGCTGAAATCTTTATAGGCCCGGAAGAAGTCTTTGAGAAAGGAAACATGCTGTGCCAGCAAAGTGCTTTTGCGGAAGGCTTCCGGCGCTGCCGTATCGTCCGGGTCACCGCCATCATCCCAGCATTTCGGCTCCAGTACATTGATGATGTACTTTCCCGCCATGAGGTCGGCAAAGCAGCCGCCCACGGCCTCGCACATTTCCTGCTGCTCATGCTCGGCATCCAGCGTGATAACGGACTTTCCGGACTCCAGCAGATTGAGGATTAGGAGCTTCATCAGATAGGATTTGCCCTGGCCGGAGTTGCCGAGAATGAGGATGTTGGCGGAGGTCTTGTCCTCATCGCGCTGGTCGAAGTCCACGAGGATGTTGCTACCGTACTTGTCCCGTCCAACATAGAATCCCTTTGCATCCGTTTTGCCGCTGTAATTGAAGGGATAGAGATTTGCCACAGAGCTTGCCGGGAGGACACGCTCGAACTGCTGGCCGAAGGCGTTGTATCCCACGGGGCTGGCACAGCAGAAGCCCTGCTGCTGACGGAGCAGGAGCCTGTCCACATTGAGCTTACTCCGTACCAGTTCCGTCAGCACATCGGTCTGGAGCAGCTTGAGCGTGTTATAATCCGAAGAGGTCAGCTCAATATAGACGGCGCAATGGAGCAGCGGCTCTCGGTTACGGTGCATGGAAGCCACCAGCGATGCCACATCCTGCAAATTGCTTTCCGCCGTAATCGTCTGCTGCAGGTCGTTGGTGTTGGAGCTGCCCATGCGGTTTTTGTTGGCAGCATTCTGGATGATGCGCTTTTCCTCGGCAGGTGTTACCTGTCGGGTGTAGATACGCAGCGTGATCCCATCCTTTTCGCCCAGATGTCGGAGAATAGCCTGCTCATCGGTCTGCGTGGGATACTCCCGCAGTGCCCACACGCAGCGGAAGGTGTTGCCGCAGATGAAGTGGTCCGGTTCGAACTTGACCACGGAAGGTGCGATCATATCCAGGAAGGATTTGATGCTTGCAGTCTCCCGGCTCTGCGGCGCTGCTTTTTTCGTTTTCTTTGCCAAATGAGTCCCTCCTTTACTCACCGACAATGACCCAGCGGTCACCGTCGAAGTCCTCAAACTTTTCCGTCGTCACGTTCTGCTCAAAGTAAACACCCAGCATCTTTTTAAGATCCTGCTCGGTGGCTCGACGGGTCGTGAAGCCGTTGTCGTTGATATTCTGCTCGATGCGGGAAAGGTAGGAGAACACATCGGACTCCTGTTCACCACGCAGCCGGATGATAATATAGAACTCACGGCTGGATGCCATGAGCACCTGAATACGGTCCAGGTGCTTGCTGTCTTGCTCCAGCAACCTGCGGACTGCGGGCAGTTCCTCCTGGCTCAGCCGCTCCCGGTAAAAGTCCTTATTGCGCTCGAAGGATTCTTTGGAATTGAGCGCCAGCATCTCGATCTCCGCCTGTCCCTTGACCACATTCAGCAGCGCATAGATGCGGGCGCTGATGCTGGAATCCGGCAAGACGGAAATGTTAGTGGGCTTGATAATGAAGAACACGAGATTTCCCATGCGGGTGGCAATGCAGTAGTCCTTGATCTCCTCAATGCCCATGAGCTGCCGTGTGGAACGGGCGGCTTTGTCCTTTTTCTGCTTTTTACTCACGACTCCAACCTCCAATCATAGAATTGCTGCTTTGTAATCAGGAACGCAGCGGCATATTTGAGAAAATCCAATATGCTGGTACCGTCGAACCGGATGCTGAGGAAGGCGTAAACAGCCGTCAGCACCAGCGGAAGGGCGATACCGGTCTGGGTCAGCGCCAGAACAGAGATAAGAAGTCCCACGCCGATGATGCCGATATCCCGCAGCTCCCAAAGCCACAGCATGGCTTTTGCGGTCAAATTATCAGGGTAAATATAAATTGCTCTCACCTCCGGAGAATAGAGATGGCCGCAGGTTTCCCTGCGGCCATCCAGTGGGTTGATTATTCTTCTGCGTTATCCAGTGTCTGCTGGATCAGCTGTGTGATGAAGTCCTTCTGCTTCAGGTGATTCTTTTCCAGATACTCTTTCAGTCGGTCGAAGAGTTCTGCGGAGATCTTCACCGCAAGGGTCCGCTCTGTCTGCATGTCGTTTCCTCCTTCAAAGTGTTCCGTGAAGATGCGCTCCACATATTCCGCCAGTGTACTCAGCTTCATTTCTTCTTTCTCTGCCATGATCCTTGCGTGAAGCTCTGCCGGGATCATGGCGCAGAGATTCTTTTTGCCCTCCATCGGTCTGCTCCTTTCCTTGATTTTGCAAGCAAAGCATACCGGAAGAAGTCATGGAAAGCTATTCACCAAACTCAACGAAGAAGCTATGCGAAACGGAAGCAAAACCACCAAGGCAGCTATACCGCCTGAAGGGCTGCGGCGATCCGACCCATAATGAACTCCACACAGGGTATCGCCACGCTGTTGCCCAGCGCTTTATATCGGGCGCTGTCCGAAGCACCGGGGATATCTGTCCAGCCATCCGGAAAGCCCTGCAAGCGCTCACACTCCAACGGAGTCAGGCGGCGAATGAGATAGGCATAGGCTTCTGCCTTTTGGCAAACGAGATCGGTGGCGTCCTTGTGCTGGCGGGCGCTTTGCGTGCTGACCACACCATTCTCACGGAAATCATCCACACGCTGGCGGCTGTAGACTGCATGATGATCAGTGGCCGTCAGCGTATATGCGATGTCCCGCTGATATCCGATCCCGTTGCCGCCGTTCTGCGGCTGCCGGTCAATGGCGTTTCCGGTAATGCAGAAGGTTTCTTCCTGTTCTACGAGCGGCACGTTGTTTCCGCCTGTTCCGTATCTTGCGGACATGGTGGGCGCCACCTGATGAGGGCCGGTGTAGCGGGCATCAATGCCATGGTTTTCGTAGACAAGCGGCTGGTGTCCATGCTCCTGCGCCCGCAGAGTACCGGACACATTCTCAGAGCACTCCATCACGCTTCCGCCCTGATCATTCAGGCACAGGACGGATGGCATGCAGTTTCCACTGGCAGAGCCTTTCAGCGTAGGAGCCAGTTCCTCACCATACCCAATGCTCCCAGCAGAGGCACCGGCTCCTGCCGAGAATGCGGCAGCTACAAAGGTTTGCTGTTTCATTCCCGGTTGCGCATTCAAAGCACCCGCAACATCATGTAAGTCACGAACCTCATCCCTTTGGTTGGCAGCAAAGGCCATGACACCGTTTCTGCCGGTGGACATCCCGCAGTTCGTGCCGAGCGTGGCGGCAACATCGCCGGTCAGGTCACCATTGTAACCGTCAAAGCCCTCGACGGTGTCATCCGGCTGCGTCACGAAGGTCTGCATCTGCATATTGGTGGTTGCCATCAAGGCACCGGACACACCGTGCAGGTCGATACCCTCGTCCCGCTGATTGATATGAAAGGCATTCAAATCCGTAGGTTGCCCGTCCGGGCACATCAACCCGGCTTGGATCTTCAAAGCCCGTCCCAGCTTCGGCGGCAGTGCTTTCCCGCGTTCAGAAGCTCGGCGCAGGATCCCCAAGCATGCCTTCGGGGATAAATAATATTTTATCGGCGGAGCGTCCTGCAAAATCTGCGACAAGGAAGATTCTCTTGCGTCGTTGGGCGACACCCCAGTATTGAGCATCCAGGCACCGCCAAGCCAGGGAGAAATCAGTTCCCAGTAGGATTCGCCCAGCAGATTGCCATGGCCAGGGGTAAGGTCCAGGGACATAAACGGAACCGCACTTAACGCGGACGATCTCCTCCAGAACGATTCGGAAGTCTTCGCCCTTTGGCGTTCCTGAACTAAAGGCGCCGGGAACATTTTCCCATACCATAAATCTTGGCCGAACATCGAGAGCTGTTCGGCCTCGTAATTTGTCTGCATTTCGCATCTCCTTTACCAGCCTGACCTGTTCCATAAAAAGGCCAGAGCGGGCGCCAGATAATCCGGCTCTCGCTCCAGCCACGGATAAATCCTGATTATCCCGAATTCGGAATAACCAGGATTATGCCGAGAAAATAGTTATTCTGAAGTAATCGCTGCAAACCCTGTAGTACAAGGCGTTACCAGCAAAAACTTCGGAATAACATAATCGGCATATATAGAACAATAGGATTAGAGCAGACCAGATAACTTCAAAATCATTTCCTCGTTATCAGCCCAAATCTCATCCGGTACGGGCTTGGTTCCGCGGACAGCATCAGCTTTCTGAATTGCGGCACGTTTCATCTCGGTATCCGCATAAGCATAGATCATTGTTGTCTCAACCTGTGCATGGCCAAGATATTGGGAAAGAAGTACCATGGGCATCCCGGATTGGTATAAGTGCATCGCCCGTGTGTGCCGCATCATGTGCGGATGGATATGTTCAGGAACTTCCTGACAAACCGCCTTTGCCATGCTCCCATACTTCGCAAAGAATGCTGCTACCGTATCGGGAGACATCTTTTGCTGCCTCCCATGGATCACGGTATAGAACAACGGTGCCTCACTGTAGTCATCCTTGTTGGGATGGAATTTGTTCAGATACTGTTTGCAGTGTTGGACTGTTCTGTTCAGCAACGGCACTGTACGGGTTTTTCGTCCCTTACCATGCAAGTACGCAATTGGATGTTTTGCGTCAAGACGCAGGTCACAGACCTTCATATCGAGAAGCTCACTGCATCGGGCAGCGGTATCATACATGAGGATCATGAATACAAGATTCCGCTGGTCTTTCTGCCTGGAAGGATTGGGCTGTTGAAGCAGCGCGGTCAACGCCGGTTCGGTCAGGAATTCAACGATTCGCCCGTGAGCCTCCTTGGAGGGAATATTGCAGGCAGAAAGATACAATGACGTCTGCGTACAATCGATTTGTCCAGCGAAGTCCAGGAAAGACCGCAATGCCATTAAACGCTGGTTGCGGGTAGAGACACTACATCCCCGCGCCTTTTCCAGCCAGGTTAGGAAGTTAAGAATGACGTCCCGGTCAACACGGGAGAAGGTCAGCTCAGCAGCTCCAATCCCTATCTCATCCCTCATATAAGCCACGAAAATATTGAGTGTCTGTCTGTAGGAGAGAATCGTATTTTTACTAAGGCAGCGCTGCTTGGGCAGATAGTCCAGCAGAAAACGCCGGATTGCATCAAAGAAATCACTCATCGTTTCCTACCTCCGGCAAGAATGCCTCGGCAGAAGAAAACGTGAACCCGGACATTACCTCCAACAAGCCAGGAACTAAATGAATGTAGTAATAGGTGTCCGAGAGTTGCGCATGGCCCATGTACGCGCTCAGATAGGGAATCATAACGTTCAGATCTTTGCCCTCGTTCATCCAGTGGTACAGCCTGTGGGTGGCAAAAGTATGACGAAAGTCATAAAGACGCGGGGAACGTCGGCCGGTTCCCGTAACACCTGCTTTCTTCAAAACCAAGCGGAAAGTCTTCTCCAGCCCTCTCTTCCCGTAAAAACCGCCCTCAGAGTTGGGAAAGAACGGCTCGCGTTCCGGCATAGCGGAAGTCACAACGGCATTGCAATCTGAGAGCATCTTCGTCACATCATCCGCCATCATAACAATACGGCTTCTGTGCTGCTTGCTCTCCATAATATTCAGCCGCCCTTTGTCCAGATCTACGTCTCTAACGCGCAACCGCCTGACCTCTGCCGGACGCAAGCCGCAGCAATACAGCAGTTTCACCATGGCAGGAATCACAAAATGCCGTACTGGAAAGCTCACGCGCGATGTTAAGTGGTCAAGGATGTTCCAAATCGCCAAAATTTCTGCCTCTGTGTAGATGTACGGGGCATACGGCGCATCTTTCCTGGCAATGTCTGGCGGCAGAATGTAAGCCGCTTCGCCGTTGCGGTTTAAGTATCTGGCAAACTCGCGCACCGGCATCATACGGTTGCGGAAGGTATTGTTGCCTTCGGTATCCTTTTTCGTGGCCCAAGCTAAGCAAAGCTCCTTGGTCAGTGTATTTTCTTCCGGGAAATGCGTCAGGCAAAAGCGGTCAAAGTCTCGCAGGAGACGGGAGGACTCCAGATAACCAAACCCCAGAGCGTTTTTCTGAGCAATGAAATCCTCGATCTGAGATGCAAAACAACTCTTAAAGGTGTACATCATTTTAGTTCCCTACCTCCTTTCCATGAGAGAGCAGGGGCAATGCACATCGCTTCAGTCCCTGTTCGTCAATGGACAGGTACGGCTTTGCTGAATCAATATGAGTTTGGCCCAGCATCTGTTGGATCAACTCAATTGGCACTTCGTTCTGGAGCAGATTTGTAGAGAAGGTGCGCCGGAAACTGTGAAATCCGCGATACCCGGAATGAATTCCTGCGCCCTTCATGTATTTGGAGACAATTGCACTTCCGGTTCGACTTTTCAAAGCACGGACAGCGCCGACGTGACAGAGGAAAATTTGCGGTAGTGAACTCTTGGGGCGCCCATTTAACAAGTAATCTGCTATAGCGTTGCCTGTTTCCGGTTCAAGAGGAATTACGATTGGTTGTCCTGTTTTGTGCTGAACAACACGAATTTCCCTCGTTCTCCAATTGATGCAGTCAAATGTGAGCCGTATGATGTCGCAAGACCGCAAGCCGCTTTGCACTGCCAAAACCATCATAGCGTAGTCTCTTTTCCCGACCGCAGATGTGATATCTGGCTGAGAAAGTAGACGTTCCAATTCATCATCGGAAAATCCTTCACGAAAGTTCTTCCGAGGGCAAACAAATTCCGGGAGTGTTTTGCAAAAATTATCCGCAGTGATCTCGGCCTCATATAAAAATCGCAGAAAGGTCCGAATGCCAAAAAGAGCAGATCTCATTCCACCAGTGTATCGTCCAAGCATTCTTGTAACGCATGTGGCAATATCCATCATTGCGACAGTTTCAATGGAGACTATTCCATGGTCCTCTAATTCAAGCAAAAATACACGAGCCACACTTGTAACTGTGCTAACGGAACTTTCAGCCCAGTTGCTCTGCGTTGTGACATGCGCACTGAATTTATCCAGAATCGCTTTGTGCTGAGGAATAACTTCGCGCCGTCCCCAATTAGGAATCCTTTCCAGCGTGATTTTCCCTGTCAGGCGGAACTCCTGGAGCATCGCCGCCGCTTTGCGCAAATTCTGATAAGTAGTTCTGCCAACCTCCCCTTGCTCATATTGCAGTCTTCGCTCCTCTGTAAGCTGGGATATAAGTTTGTCTGAGTAACTTTCTGTACCAGAATCATAGTGCTTTTTCAAAATGACGGCTAATCCCTCTTCCGTGTAATGGCGAACCGTATTTTCCGAAAGGCCAAGTTGTTCCATACGCTTGTTGACCATCCAGACAAGCACATAAATATTTTCCGATTCGGCAAACTGTTTCGCCGTCGGTGCGTCGTGTTGGATGATTTGCTTTGGACGATTCCATACAGGGTCCCATGGCTGAAGGTCAGGCAAATCAATAGAATTCATTGCAGCACATTGTTTCAGAAGCTCACAACTCCTGCGGACAAGTCCCCATTTCCATTGTGAGATATCTCCTTGGTCCAAAAGCACGCGTTGCTCCAGCAAAAAATTATCGAGCATTTCTGCTGTAGCATATAGTATGCCTTTTGTGTGAAAATGTCGAAGTATGCTGCCAAAGCCTGTATGAGTATAGTCGTATATGCTTCCATCACTCATCCCCGCATTGGTTAACAACTCCAGGGCACGCTGTGCAGTTGCGTCTAATTCAATCAGTTCCATAGGCCCTCCTTATATTTTGTGGTGTCAGACGGTTGTCTGCATGTCCACATTATATAAAATGAGGCCCGCTTTGTTATTCCGAAGTTTTTGCGGAGAATCCTTGTTTTATAAGACTCTATGCAATGACTTCGGAATAACTATTTCCTCGGCATAATCCTGGCACGGGCTGCCGCCGCAGATGATATCTACGGGCGGCAGTTCTGCGCCGTTGAGCTTTGTGATGTCACCCACATGGATCATGCTTGGAAAGCGCTGCTTCGTGACCTCAATGGGAAAGGCTTCAATCTCCGAAGCCCACACCGGCGTAATGCCGCTGCGAATGGCAGCCAGAGGAAAACCGCCGATGCCATCGAACAAGCTGCCCATCGTCAGTCTGCTCATTTCGCCACCGCCTGTACGATCGTGCGCGTGGTGTTTACAGCGGCCTGCGCCGTATATACCGCGCTCATAATGTTGGCTCTTGTTGTCGTATCCAGGCCAAACGCTCCGGCAATGCGGGGGATCTCGCCAGCCGAAAGCATCAAACCAAGACCCAACAGTGCGTGGCCCTTAAACACCATGAGCCCAGCGATGAGGATAGTCGCCTGCAAAAATGCGGTCAGGCACAATCCAATGATCTGTTTGCACCACTGGATGAAGCCGTCCGTATAGCCACGGGGCACAGAAAACATGTACAGACTTCCCACGGCAATCTGAATCAGCAGGATACCGCCGCGTTTGAGGTTCGCAAAGAAGACCTTGATGATCGCATACGCCATAAGGATGATGCAGAACAGGATCATGATCCCGCTGGTGATACTGCCAAAGCCGAGAAACGGGCCGGATGCCAAATCGGTCAGCGATTCCACGGCGCTGAACTCCTGCATGATATCATTTGCCACATCTCCGATGGATGCACCGTAGCCGGTGATCCCTGCGGTGAGTTGCCCCTGCAGCGTTACCGAAAGCTCATAGAGCCGGACCGGAACGACAGTAAACAGGCTCACGGCCATAAAGCCCTTGATGGCATTGAGCGCGGTTTCGCGGATGTTGCCCCGCCCGCTGGAATACTCGATGCCGCATTCAAAGCAGGCCACGACCAGCCCGGTTCCGTACAACGCCCAAGCGAGATAGGAGAAGAACAGTACGATGCTCTGCACCCAGGACATTTCGAAGAGTTCGACACCCATGTTTCCCATCTCTGCGAAGAAGTTGCCGAGAAAGCCCACGACCTGACCGTAGAACCAATCCACGATCTGGCCGAGGATCTTATCGGCAACAAAATCCCAAATAAACATTGATCGGTTTCACCTCCTCCGGGTGAGGCCGTACCAACTGCTTGGGATATGGCAAAGGCCGTACAGTTGGCACGGCCTTCAAATCATGCTCGGTTTACATTGTCTGCGCCCACTGCTGATCGGCAGACTGGCTCATGTCTTGGAACACTTCCAGATAGTCCGATACTGCGTTGGAGAGCTTCTCGTAGTCCTGCCGGGTGGGGTGATACACATACCAGTCTACTTTTCCATAGTCATCCCAAATGTGCGGGTCAACACCATTGCGGAAGTTGGGGTTGGAAGTTACCTTCGTCCCCAGCAGATCCGAAAAGCGAAGGCGCAGGGTATCCACCTGTCCTTCACTGCGGTTCAGAATTGTCATCTGCAGGGCGTTGTACTGATTGGAGACGATTCCAGTGACAAATTGAATCTTTGCCCGGTTCATATCGCTCAGACGCACATAACAGGCTCTGCCCACATAGGTGGCGTCGGGGTACCGTTCTCCGACGATCTTCCGAAGCTCCTGTTCGTAAAAAGTCATTGCCTATACCTCAAATTCCGATGATCTGCCAGATGTACAGCGGCGCCGTCAGCGTGAACACCAGGCACGCGAACAGGATGGCGGGCGCCGTCCACTCGAACTGTCCACTCTTTCGGTAGTCAAAATAAGCCGTACCAAGTTTGGCGAAGAAAAACACCGCAAGAATCAGGTCGATGGCGGGAAACACCACATTGTTGACGACGGTCTTGATCTGCGTGGATGCCGTAGCCCAAGTGCTTTCCACCGCTCCGGCCACATCGCCGGTACCAGCAGCAAAGGCCGTGGTTCCCATCATGCAGACCAGCAGCAGGGAGAGGGTCAGCATCATACAAAGACGCTTGCACTTCATTTTGCTCATAGATACCTCCAATTTTTGTTGTTATTTTGAGGGCGCGATATGCCATTCTTCCCACAGGTCACCGGCGATGCGCACGGAATCCGTCAGGTTCATACTGAGCATTCCCGTGGGCGTCCAGCAGTCCAGGAGCCAGGTGTACGGCGTGTAGCTGCCGTCCGGATACCAGATAGGTGTGAAGTGGGTCGGGCGGTCATAGGTGCTGTAGTGGTTATTTTTGAAAGCGAAGGCGGTGCTCTTGCCGCTGACGCTGCGGTTCAGCAGTCTCCAGAAGCCTTCGTACCCGAATTCAGGGAAATAGGTCACAGCATTCTGCGCCGCCGTGACAGCCGCGCTCTGCGTGGTCGTTACTCTGGCCGCTACTTTCTCCTGAATTCCGTACCCGCTTTTCATGGTAGCTGCAGTCGCTGTGGGTGACAGGCTGTCCGGCGTGATGCGCATGGATGCAGTCAGGCTTGCGGAGTAGCCGTTGTAGTCAAACTCCCACCATCCATGATCCTCCCACCAGCCGTTATCTACCCAGTGATACCAGCGGTCACGGTGAACCACATTGTTATCATCCACCCAGCGATCCGTGTGCCAGCACTTCTCCCAGTTCTCTACCCATTCCCAATTTTCCTGCCACCAGGGTGACCAAATGCCCCAGGAAGCGGATGTTACCTGTTCTTTCTCTGGAATAGAAGCCAGACGGAAACGGTCGTTGCGGTCATCCGCCACCGGGTTGGGCGGATCGTTGCCGTCCAGATCCACGATGTTGCAGGTGATCGTGCCCTGCGCCGTGCCGCCGCCAGACACGCTGACGGCAATCGTAATGACGCATGGCTCTGACGGCGTGTGCCATTTTACCCATACCAATTGACTGTCGCCGTCCGGATAGTAGACATTGCTGACGGTGTAAGTTCTGCCTTGAATCACAAAGCGAACAGTCACAGGATTATCCGGGTCGGACTGCCCGCCGCTCACCTCCACCGAGGAGATCACATCGGTATCGACTCGGTATTCATAGTCGAAGTCGTTTACATCGGGCGGCTCCAACTCACCGTTGAAGCGGACGACTCCGATGCCGAGGGACGAGATGATCTGATCGTTGCTGACCTTGCTGTTGGTGCTGCCAGACCATGCGGGATAGCCCAGATCTGCTTCTTCAAGGAAGATGGCCAGCGGCAGATTCTTATGGGTGAGCGATCCCATCTTGCTTCGAAGATTTCCGTTTACCTTTTGGTCATAGAGCGCCGCTTCCGTGGCCGTCATGGCATAGTAGGCTCCGCCGTAGACGAAGTAGGCGATAGGCTCGACAACGATTTTGTAATCGCCGGCAATAAGCGTATCAAAGTCTATTCCCACATATCCGGCAATCGCCCGAATGACTTGCTCGTCTGTAAAGTAGCTTCGAATCGCCGCAATGCTGGCGGGATAGTCGCCGGTCGAAATGATGCGAGGCAGACTCTGCGCCGGACGGACGCAGACATAGCCGCCCACGACAGGTGACAACGCCCGCCCACTGTTATAAGAGAGCTTGGATACCTTTCCGAAGTGGATCATGTTGGTGCTCGGATTCTGATTGCTCCAGTCAATGGTGTTCCCCACGACAGCGTGGCTGTCCACATTCACCACGGAAATGCGGACACCGTCCATACCCGGATTCCAGTAGTTGGTGGATGTGCCGCTGCCCATGCCGCCGCCACCGCCGTCGAAGTTGCCGTCACCGGTGGCATAAGCTGGAACAGCCGCACACAGCATGAGCACAAGGGAAAGAAAAAGTGCGAGAAGTCGCTTCATGGATTCCTCCTTTCAAAGCTTCGAAAAAAGAAAAGGCGCAGCCATTTCTGACTGCGCCATGCTGATTGGGAGTACTGTTAGTTCCCGCCGCCCATTTCACCGATCTTATTTCCGTTTTCGTAGATGTCCTGTCCATCGATGACCGTGTTATCACCGCTGCTGTCTACATAGCCGAAGCCCGGCACATATACCTGACCGGAGGAGTTCGTGCTTCCCGCGGCAGGCTGGGATTCCGCAGGCTTGGAGGTGGACTGCTCCGGATATGTGGGGTGCGGTTCATCCTCTGTCTTGCGTTCCGAGGTCGGCACATCCTCCGCTTTGTGATCATCCGGAAGTGTCGCCGTGCCGCTGGGCGATTCCGGCTTTTCTGGAGCGTCCGGTTTAACAGGGTTCGCCTGGATGGCCTGCTCCGTGCCGTTGGAGTTTGCACCCTGGCCGGGGTCACTCTGCTCCGGCGTCAGCGAGGGGACATTCACATCTCCCTGGCTATTGTTGATGTTCACATTGGGATCGTTGCTGTCCGGCTGACTGCCGGATACCGTTCCGGAGGGCGTCACCGTATTTCCACCGAAGCGTCCGGCGATCCCGATGACGGCCACACCGCAGAGCAGGCAGCAGGCGGTGATGAGGATGATCCGTTTCGTCTTGTCGTTCATTGATTTTCCTCCTTTTTCTGATTTATCTCTTGATTGGACAATACCACACCTTTCGGCATAAGTCTATTGGGAAAGCGAAACTTTTTCAGAATACCGGCACATATTTGGCTTCCGTGTGCAGCATCATTTCAGCTGCGGGCAAAAGGTTCCCAAGGAATCGTACCGGTACCTCCAAGCGGATCTCCACTGCGGCGGTATAGCCCTTGCTTTGGCCGGAACTGAGGGCGTTGTTGCTCAGCTCCACGCTCAGGCCAGAGATGGTATATTCCACATTTCCGTTTGAGATCTTCTGATATCCGCTGCCGGTGTTCTCCAGTCCAAGCGTTGATGCCAGCTGACCGTACACATCGCCGGTATCCACGCTCTCATCCCATCGGCCTGTGCCGTCCGGATACCAGCCTGCGGCATAGCCCTCCCGCACAGCGTGGTACACATCATCATAGTTGTCGTTGATGGTGGAGATGACCGCCTGCTGGGCGGCCTCCTTGACACCCTGGGCAATGATCCACACCCGGCTGAACTCCGCGACCGTGCAAAAAAGCATCAGCAGAACCAGCACAATGGCGAGGATCATGGGGGTACCCTCACCGGGGTGGCGGCGAAAGAAACGGTGCTTGCTCATTTCCAATACACCTCCGACTTTCCGGCGGCCTCCGACCGCAGCGTAATGGGAAATGAACCGAAGCCACCGAACAGGCCAATGTCCATGTCCAATGTCAGCGTTACGGTGACTTCCTCATTGAGCTGAATGCGGCCCGTTTTCGACCATCGGATATCCGGGTCCAGTCCGGTGCTGTCCGTCAGCGCCGCAGCACGGCGGCTGGTTTCCGTTCCTACTCTGCCGGAGATCTCCGCTTCCCGCACCAGCTCCACCGCATAGGTGTCGAGCTGCTGCTTGGCGACGAAGACCGGCAGGACTCGCACCACCAGCGCCAGCACCAGCATGGCGCAGACCACCAACACGCACACATCGATATAGCCCTCGCCGGAGTGCCGTTTTCGTAATTTCTTCATAGGCATTCCTCCTTAAAACAGCGAACCCAGCGAGTTGATGATCTGGTAGACGATAATGACGATGTACGTCAGCATGAAGCACATGAGCATGAGGAAGCTGAACACCCGGATCTTTGGCGGGATCTTCGCCGCCTTGGCTTTCAGGCGCTGCAGCTCCAATGCTTTCAAATCGTGGGAGAGCATTTGGAAGTACATCCGTCCGTCATCGCCCCGCAGGATACCGACGAGACCGCGGACGATATCCGAGATGATGGCCGAGCCCATACGGGCTTCAAAGCGAATCAGTGCCGCCTCATAAGAGGAGGAGCGCATATCCGCCGTCAGCACATCCAGTTCACGGGCAAAGTCGGGACCGGCGTGCTTCTTGTAGTTCTCCAGAATACGCAGGACATCCCGGCTGGCGGCCAGTTCCTGATGGATGGTCGCCACGAAGCGAGGCAGTTCACCCTCCACCAGTTCCATTCTGGCCTTGCACAGTTCATCCGCCCGACGGCTCTCCTTGAAGTAAGTGAGCAGCGCCAGTACTACCACCAATGGTGTCAGGATGGGCAAGATCAGGAGGCACGGGATGATCCCCAGCAGGATGAGACAGGGCTTCAGAACGGTGTAAGCCGTAAAGACCTCGGGGGTCATATCCAGTCCTGCGGCAGTCAGCTTCGTTTCCAGCCGTCTGCGTTTGTAGGCATCCAAGCGGATCAGCGGAGCCAGCTTCAGCGACCATCCCAAAATGAGCGTCTCCATAGATTTTACAAGACTGCGCTCCTTGCGTCCTGCGGAGATGAGGGCACGCTCCGTCGCCAGCCTGGGGATCTTCAGCAGGTCCGCCAGAACGAAATACAGTCCGGCAGCCAAGGCGGCGCCGAACAGGAATAACAGTAATTTCACCCTCTCACCTCCGATACTCAATGGGCTGCGTCAGCTTCACGACGAATGCAAAGGACACGAACACAGCGGCAAGGCAGACAGCGATGACCATTTGACCGGGGATAGTGGCTACCAGCGTGTGATACCAGTCCTTATTGATGAAGCGCACCAGCGGAATGTTGATCAGCACGAGGATCGCCATAGTAATGAACTCCTTGCGGGGACCAAACACCAGATTTTCCAGCTCCGCATTGACCACCCGCATATCCGACAGCTTGCTGACGATAGGCGTCAGAATGCTTGTCAGGCTTCGGTCTGCCTGACAAGCCATCACGGCATCGCACCATTCCCGCCAGACCTCATTGTCGATGGCGGCTTTCAGGTCAGTAAGCGCCGCATCCATATCCGGGTCGATGTGCTTGATACGCATCAGGAAATGCTGGAATACCTCCTGCACCGGAGGGTGCAGATAGCGAACATTCTCCTCCACGGCCTGCTGAAAGTTCTCAGTGCGCAGGTAGGCTGTAGTAATGACGGACAGCGCAGTTTCCAGTTCTGCTGCCACATCCTTTTTGAAGCTGCCTGCTGTGAGCTTGACATACCAAAATGGGGTCAGCATCAAACCAACAGCCAGCACCGGCACAAGGAAAGCGTTTCCAGCGGCAATGGCAATGCAGGCTCCCAATGCAAAGCAGAGCAGAGATGTGAAGCACACCATGGGGAACCTGTCTGCCCGTCCGGAGGCTGCCAAGACCGCCTGCGCCTCGGTGATCTCACGCCGGAGGTACCCTGCCTTTTTTCGTTTGGTCGTCTCGTTGATATCGGCACGGATACTGCCGGGAGCTGCGGTCAAACAGGAAAAGAGACTGTCGCTCAGTTCCCGCGGCGAGACATGCAGCACCATAAAAAGCCCTGCAATCATGCCGATGCAGGCAATCAGCTGGATCATAGTCATTCATCTTCCTCCTTTCCTTGAACGAATTGTGCCAACTCTCCAAGCGGCATCCCGTTTTCAATAAAGCGGCGCCGCAGGCTTTCAGATATCTCCTCACATTTCCGGTGCTCGCCCTCAATGATGAAGTGGTCGTCCTCCAGATGGTTGTCCGTGATGTGATACTCATAGAGCTTGTGAAGCCTGCGACTTCCATCCGGCAGGATCTCGCATTCGGAGATGTTGGTGATGCGCCGTTGCTTGTTCTCCAACTGGCGGCAGTAGACCACAATGGGGTATGCCTCGGTGACATATCCCATGAGGGTATCGTCCGGGGTGTCCACGGCGCGTTTGCAGAGGGACACCATGCGGCGGTAGGTACCCTCGCTGGAATTGGAGTGGATGGTGGTCAGCACCGCAATGCCCACACGAGCCGCTTCCTGCGCCGCGTTGGCCTCTGGGCCGCGCATCTCGCCCACGCAGATGATGTCCGGATTGAAGCGCAGGGCAATATCCAGCAATGCAATTTGATCGATACGTTGGCGCTCATTCTCGCTGTCGCGGGTCTGTGTGTGGACGACAGAGTTCGTCACCCGCCCGTCACGCTCCCGGATGAGCTGGAGTTCTCGAGAGCCATCTTCAATGGTAAAGATACGCTTGCGGTCCGGGATGGTGGAGAGGAGCCAGCCCGCCACGGTGGTCTTGCCGGAGGAAGTTGCTCCCGCCACGCAGATAGACACGCCATAGCGCAGGCATGCGGACAGAAAGTCCAGCATTTCCTCTGTGGCTGTGCCGCTCTGCACGAAGTCCGCCTTGCTGAGATTCCTGGGATTCACGATACGGATGGATGCGGCAACACCGGCATCCTCATCCAGCACCGGCGTTTTGATGACCGAGATACGAATGTTCTTTGCCAATCGGGAGGTAATGATGGGGCTGGCATTGTCCAGTACCTTGCCGGAGTTCTGCAGCATACGGCGGATGACATTGGCGGCGTGTTCCGGCGAATCGAAATGCTCCTCCAGCTTGGCGGTATGACCGTCCGAATACTGGATCTCAATGTCCCGCCAGGAGTTGATATCGATCTCCTCAATGCCGTCCGCGAAGATGTACTTGGTTAAAAATCCGTACTCTGCCATTTCCGTGTACAGAGCGTCCACCAGTTCAGAGGCCGTCATGCCATCCACAGCAATGCGGTTCTCCTGCAGATACCGTGCCATGCGGCGCTTCATCTGATCTTTTGCATCCGAGTTATCCTCTGTGATGAGGGTAGCGTAGGTTTCCGAGAGATAGCTCTGCACCTGACTGAGTGCCTCCGCAAAGGTGACTCCTTTCTCCTGCGGTGCAAAGAAGAGTTCGCTTGCACGTGGTGCTGTTGCAGTTTCCGCGAAAAGTGACCTTCCGGTGCGCTCCTCAAAGGAGATGTCATGCACCTCTGCCTGTTCCGGCTTTCTCTCCGGTTCTGCGGGGGCGGCCGGGGCGAACAGGGAGTTGCTTCGTCTTTCACCAAGCAATCAGAACACCTCCTCACAGATCCGGTCGATCTCCTTGCGGAATGCGCGGCTGTCCTTCATGGAGAGGTCTGCCAGCAGCTCACCGGCCAAATACTGCTCCTCCAGCTCCTGCGAATACGGCAGCCGGAAGACTACGCTGCCCAGCACCTGTCCAATGCGGTCTGCCGCCTGAAAGGGCTTGATGTTGGATGCTACCCGGTACTGCTTGTCTTTGTCCCACTTCAGTTCTCCCAAAAGCGGAAGCTGGCTGGAGAGATATCCGATCGATTTCAGGTCACAGCTGGCAAGCTGCAGAACGCTGTCCGCTTCCATCAACGCCACAGCGGAGAGAATGTCGTTTGCGATGTAGCTGGAGCAATCAATGACCACATAGGGCACAATCTCGCGGAGTCCGCGGATGAGTTCCTCCGCCTGCTGCTTGGTGCAGGGCGCATAGGTGTACTCGTTTTCTTTCTTACGAAGGCCAAGCATCGTCAGGTGCGGCAGACGTTTGAGGGTAGTCAGATTGTGTTTGATGAGATTTACGGAGATGTGCTGAGCGGCAAAGATACTGCCGAGGGATTTATCGACCTCCAATTCCGAGGGAGGGCAAATGCAGGGCATCATAGGCGCGGTCATATCACAGAGGAGCAGCACCGTATTTTTCTTCTGGGCTGCCAAATGCTTTGCGATTTTGACTGCTGTTACCGTCTTGCCGCAGCCGGGACTGCCCCAAACGGCGAGGATGCCGCCTCCGGACTCCTCCATCGGCTCCAGCTCCTCCGGCTCCGTATTGCGGCGAAAGAGGCTGCCTTTCAGGAAATTCATTCGGTGGCCTCACTTTCCGCGGAAGGCTCCGCGCCCTCGCTTTCCTTAGATTCCGTACCCTCTGCGGTTTCGCCACTGTTCTCCGGCTCCGGTTCTGCGTACAGCTCCTCAATCAGGGCATCCTGCGCCGCAATGAACTTAGCGGCGTTTTCGGGCGTTCCGCGATACACAAGCGCCAGATGCAGCTCACTATCCTGTTCCAGCTCCGCCAGTACCTTAGCCTGCTCAGTGGTCACCAGCAGTGTCACGGTGGAGGGCAGTTCCTTTTCATCCACCACTTCACCGGTGTTGGCATCGTATCCGGAGGAGGCGGTTACCGAGATGACCTCCACATACTGCAGCTCCGGAGGAATGGCTGTTTCGCCCTTGCCCTGATAGTCCGCCACGATGACCGTGACGATATCGCCGCTTTCCAGCTTGCCGGAAAGGCCGGTGGCAAAGCTCTTGATGGTAACGGAGATGGCCTGTTTTTTGCCGTCCAGATTATAGAGATAGGCATTCTCTGCCGCAGGAACAGCTGAAAGCTTGCTGGAAAGAATGTAATCTCCGGCCGCCAGGTCCGCAGTCGCATACTTGCCGACGACCTCTTTCTTGTCTGTCATGAGATTCTGCGGCAGATTATATGCGCCGACCTCTACCGTTTGGACCATCTCGGCGGTGATCTCGTCGCCTTCCTTGATGTCCTTCGCCACACGGACGATCTCCGTTTTCTCACTGGCGCTGCGGCTGAACAGCGGCGTAACGCCGAAGCAGATGATCAGCGCCAGCAGGATGCACAGCACACCGATGACGGTGCGATTGCGAAAAATTTTCAAATCGTTTTCCTCCTTATAAAAAATACGCGGGAATAAAAGCCACTGCGAAGTATGGCACCAGCGGCTGCTTCTTTGCCGCGCTCTGCCGCAGCGCCGGGAATGCACGCATGACAAGGGATGTCAGCAGGAGCGCGACGGCCATAAAAAAGAATCCCGTGAGTACCCGTCCAACGCCCAACACAAAGCCTACCGCCGCGGCTAACCGCCAATCCCCACCGCCCATCAGTCCAAAGCCTGCGCAGAGGTAGAACGGGAGCATTGCCAGCAGTGCTCCCAAAAGGGAGGCGGGGCTGATGGTGATCAGCCCCGCCAAAGCAATGACGATGCAGACGATGTTGCTGACGGTCCGGGTCCTCAGGTCATCCACTGCGGCATAAATGAGACCACCGCAGAAGAGGATCGCTTGCGCCCAGTGCATCAGCCATTGTAGCTGAACATTTCCGTGATCTTCTGGGTTACCGTGGGCATGACCGTATCGTTCAGGATAGCATAGAGGCCAGCCAGTACCAGCGCACCCAGCACAACGGCGATCAGCACCTTGACGGCAGTATCGATGTAGCCCTCACCGGCATTGCTACAGACGGCACGGCGGTTGAAGGCAAGCACGGCAGACATGGAATTGACCGCGGCGGTCTTGACGCAAGTGACAGCGGACTTGGCGGTATGGGTGATCTTCTTGATGAACTTCTTCATGAAATATTCCTCCTGTAAATTCAAAAGTTTTTGTTGGTGAGTTGGTCATTTGCGTGTCGCAGGAGGCCCTCGGCCCCGCGCAGACGGCAAAAATGCCGGACGGTCATCTCCCGTCCGGCTCACAAGGTCATATTGATGCATGGGTCCTGCTTCTGCTCGAACCGGATCCGCTGGAAGCCTACCCGGTCACAGTAGTAAAATTCGCTGCCGGAATCGTCGTACAGCTCCACCACATCCGACAGTGCCATTCGGTAGCCCTGATAGCCGGGAGGTGGAGCGTCCCGGCAGATGGTATAGATCCGCTCCAGATCGCTGGTACCGAGGTCGCCATCGAACACAAGCGTATAATTCCCGGCATCCGGCTCTCCGAACTTCCGTACCTGATCCTCGTACCCGATGAAGCGCATTGCCACGTCTACATCCTTTTTGAGCTGCCAGATGCGGCAGCCCTTTCGAGACTGCGCCGGTTCTTCGCCGGCCATCTCGCCGGATACGAGACGGTCAAAGATCCCGTCCTCCCAACGGGGCGTCAGATTCATGCGGCTCAGATATTGGTTGAGCTCGTCCGTGCGGAACATTTCATCCACCACGGCGGTATCCGCCTTCACATAGCCCACAGGATTGCCGTAAAAGATGAGCCGATTTCGGTTATCCACGGTGAATCGCACCAAGTTCCGTCACCTCCTTTCGCACCGTGGCGCTTACATCTGCTGTTCCATGCCCTGAGCGGGTGCGTCCTCGCTCTGCTCCATGCGTTCCTGCAGCCTCTGCTCGTAAGCATCGTTGACCGCATCCACCAGCGCAGTCCTTGCCTCGGCGGTGACGGCATGGAAGGTGTCGTTATACACCGTCTCGCCGTTTTTCTTGTAGGACTCCTGGGGCATGGAGATGAAGCGCCCCTTGTCCGTCTCAATGACACGGAGGCCGTGGACGGCAAATGCGCCGGCGATGGTAACGCTGGCATAGGCTTTGGTTTTGTAGTCGCCGTCCACCATACGGTCGATCCTCGCCTCGACCTGGGGCGCAGGGGCTTCCTGCTGCTTTTTCTTCTGCGTTGCTGCCATAGATTTTTTCTCCTTCCTGTTACATAGATTGATTGTTCATACCGGGGGATTCGGCGGCTTCTTCCTGCTGAAACTGCGACAAACTCTCTTTGGCCCAATCGGGCAGGAATTTCTCATCCAGCACGCCGACAAACTCATCCCGGTTCCACCTGGTCATTTCACCGTCACTCAGACAAGTGCAGCGCACCGAGCGCCCAATAGCGTGGGGGCTGCATCCGAAGCCGTCGTGGGCATACCACAGCTGGTTTTCCTGACTCCAGCAGGACTCTTTCAGCGTATCGGGGCTGAGTACCAGCACCTTACCGATGTAATCCTGCTCGGCACGGTCACCGACGCAATGCTCGGGGCCAAACAGCCCCAGCTTTTGATAGGCTTCCCGATAGAGGTCTACGAAGCCATCCAGTATGGCGGGGTGACTTCGGACGGTGATCTCGGCATTGTGCCGCTCGTCCTGCGGAATATATCGTCGCGCCGCCCACTGCTTGTTTGCTCTGCTGAAACGCCCGTCCCAGGAAAGTTCCTGCAGCGTGGTGGCCAGTACCCATTCCGTGCGCTTGTAGCCATATTCCGCAAGCACAGGTTCAAGACAGTCCTTCTTCAGGTGCATTCCATCGAAGTTCTGACGGATCGTCTCCTCGATGGCATTCCGGCAGGCAACATTGGCGTGGTAGCTCTCGCGCCACATGGGAAGCTGATTTCTTTTCTTGGCCTCCTGTGCCGAGTAGGGATAGAGATACTCATGATCCTTACTCATCATCCGTATCCTCGGTAATGACCACGGCACCGTCGATGACCTGGATGTGCAGATTCTTGCCCAGAAGTCCTGCATCCCCAAACACCTCGAGGGGAACCGGAATCGTGATCGTATCCTCATACTCGTCATCGAAGCTCTCATCAACGAGCGGAGTTTTATCCTCCGCATCTGAATTGCACAGTGCGTCCAAGGTCATACTGCGGGCGAGACGCACCATGCCCTGCAGTACATCTCTCGTTTCGACCAACGTCATATCCTTCTTGAGAAGAATGATTGCGTTGTCCATCGTGTGAAGCTCCAGCGTGTCAGTCTCATCGAGTTTGCTCAGAATCAGGGCGGCGTGCTGAATAACAACTCTGCCGTCATTGGTGTAATTGATAAACTTCATATGGTATCCTCCTTTAATTTGTCGTTTTGATCGGTCTTTCCGGCTCATGGATCAGTTCATACCGGGCCTCGCTGCCACAGTTCAGCAGGCTCTCCAAACTGAGCTGCCAGCAGGCTTTGCGAGGATCGTAGTTGGTGATGATAACTTCTTCATATTCGCTGCCCGCCGTCTGGGACATACTGTTGGGGCGTACAACGCGGAAAATGTAGAACTCCTGATACAGTTCGCAAATGTACGGGCAGTAGTTGTAGGACACCATGACATACCCATGACAGTTCAGGAGTGTGTCATGGAGCCGCTGGTGATTTTCCTTTGGGAAGGCTACCTCATAGCATTCGGCCTCAAAGTACGGCGGGTCACAGTAGATCCATGCGTCGCCACGGTCATACTGGCGGATGACATCCTCAAAGTCTTTGTTCTCTACAATGACATTCGCCAGCCGGCGAGAGCACTCCCAAATCAGGTGGAAGAAGCGGCGGATATCACAGGGCTTACCACCGAATGATTTGGAGCTGCCGCTGAAGCTGTACCGAACCAATTTGAAGAAATCTGCGGCACGGCGGACATCTCCGCGGGGAGCACGCTCCAGCAGAAGCGTGCGGATAGCTTCGGCCTCGGGCGGCTTGAGCAGGATCTCAGTCAGTTCCATTTCTTCCTGCAGATAGTCATCCGTGATTTCGCCCTTGGAGAGAAACTTGTACAGGACATTGAAATCATCCCGCGTGTTCAGAGGCAGAAAGCCCAATTCCGCCAGCAGCGCTAAGGGGCGGTTTTTCACGCAGCAGAAGAGATTCGTGAGATTGCTGTTGAAATCGTTGTAGACCTCCATACAACCCTGCTGGATGGGACGGCTCATGGTCACCGTGCCGCTGCCGCCGAAGACATCGATGAACCGGCTGTAGTGATCCGGCGCCATCTTGTTGATGATCCACAGCAGCTTGCTCTTGCCGCCCACCCATGGGATAAAGCTGTTCAAGGGGCGTCACCCCCATCCAGCGGGAGAGAAAGCTGACCGGTATCTACATAGTCCGGCAAAGCACTGGACAGGCCGCGCTCCGCAAATGCGATCTTCTTGATTCGGCTGCGGAGTTGCCGGATGGTGCGCTCCAGCTCCTCGGCAGTGGCGGCGTAATAGTAGCCGCCCTCAAAGCTGCAAATGGGAATGCCGTCACCGCGCAGGGCGTTGATCTCCCGGCGCAGCTCAGAACCACGCATTTGGAAGCTGCACTCCAACTCCCGGCTGGTGACGGCATTTGCTTCACCCTTGTGGTGAAGCGCAAGATATTCCGCAAGGGCTTCGTTGATTGCCACAGTTCCTCCTTTCCGGAGCCGTTATCCCGGAATAGGAGACAAAAAGAGCGCAAAAAAGAAGGGGCCGCTTTTCCCCGTCCGGGAATACGGCCCCTTGCTGTGATATTTTTTATCCATTCCGTTCATTCAGAACGGACAGCGTTCTATATGCTCCTGTGAAACATACCGCATCTCCCATATACTTTAAGAACGGATACCGTTCTAAAGGAGACTACTGTATGGACCAGATAGCGTTGGGAAAACGAATCAAAGCAGCCCGTGAAAAAGCCTGCATGACACAGGAAGAGCTCGCCGCCGCTGTAGATTACAGCGTTGATCACATGAGTGTAGTAGAGCGAGGCGTGAAGGCTCCAAAACTGGAGAAGTTGGTCGCCATCGCCAATGCACTCAATATTGGAACAGATGAACTCCTTCAAGATGACTTGAACACGGCAACAATGCTTCATGCCACGGAAATCTCCGAACGACTTAAGATGCTTTCTCCAGAAGGACAGCGTAAGGTAATGAACGTACTGGATGCCCTGATTGCAGAGTTGAAATGATAAGCGGCACAGAGGTTTGCACTTTTTGCAAGCCTCTATTTTTTTCGACAGAGTTCGACGTTTTCTCTCAAAGCTCCTATGCTATTATAGTTCTAAAAGAACGGTTTCCGTTCAAAAATAGCAAGGAGTGATTCTATGAAGAGAAAGAACATCTGCGCCGAAGAAGCACTGCGAGAAGTGGCTCGCAAAAACCATACTACCGTGGAAGAAGTGCGGAAAGAGATTCGGCTGGCGATGATAGCGGCGATGTGTAATCCAGACCCTGCCATACAGAAAAGATGGAACGCGATTCCTCATGCTGGCGACACACTCACGCCGGAGGATTTCATTACATATGTTGCAAGTCAGTGTCGTTAAAAACGGCATTACGCATTTCCATAGTGGCTCGATTAGGTCCTTTGCTTATTCCATCGTCATTGCTTGTTCTTGAGTTTCCTGCACCGGAGTCTGCATCGGCTGATAGTCCTCCTGATGCAGCAGGCCGTAGGAGGTAAGTGCAGCATTGTCATCCTTGATGATCTCGTTCCCGTAGGTGAAGAGATTTACATGAGGCAGGAGCAGTTCCGCCGAGTGGGCATCCATTGTGAAGTTCAGTTCATCAATGGCCGCCTCCTGCGGCGAACTGATCTCCGGCGTGAGGATGTAATCCCCGATATGCTCGGCAAGGCCCGCAGCAGTAGCCAGATCCGTTACCTCGAAATGCTCCAGCAGGGCTTTCAGCTTCGGGATCTGTTTTTCGCGGGAAGGCATAGCCTCCACTGCCTCCGCAAAATCGTTGAAGGCATCCAGCTCCATTGGCAAGTCAGCAAACTCTGCCGCCTGTGGGATGATCCCGTCATAGTCGAGAACCATAGCACCCTCCCAGCCGTCCGCTCCGAGCTGCTTCTGCACTTCCCTCAATGCTTCAGCAGACGCAGGCAATTCCAGCGTGACGGTGCGGTCATCTTCGAGGTCGTGATGAAGGCCAAGGGTAAGACGGAAGAGATATTCCGGCTTTTCGGGAAGCTCCTTGGCGCAGGGTGGTGCGGTGACCAGTTCACTGTGCTGCACCACATAGCCGTTCCGCGTGAATGTGCCGTTTTCGCCGGTACGCAGGGCTTTGCCGATTTTACCAAAGTCCAGCATCTCGAACACATCGTCGGAGAGTCCGTCCAGTTCCTCCATGAAGCCGTTTTCCGCATAGAAGCGGCCAAGCTCTGCGTCACTGGGCGCGCCGACCACATGGCAGCAATCCGCACCTGCGCTGACCGCCAAATTTCTCAAATCCTGCATGGTGAGAATACCGCCATTGGATTCTACGTTTCTCTGGATTTCCAGACGAAGCAGCCCATCAAAGGCTTCCTGCTCCGTTTCATCCAGCACAGCCAGCCGACCGGCGAGATCGTTTAGCTCATTGAGGCTGGCGTCCAGTTCCATCAGGTGAGGGGCGAGATACTCGAGGCCATAGTAATCGTCAATTTCCAGATACAGCTCCTCGTTCTCCTGAAGCCGCACCTTATCCATTGAATCGTGCAATTCCCACGGGGAGGCGGGAAGTTCCAGTCTTGCGTGAGCCTCACTGTTGGGTAAGTCCAGCTTTGCCAGATAGATGCCAAATATCTTTTTACCCAAGGGTCATTCCTCCCATCTCCGGCTGTTGTTCATAGCAGGCGGGGTCAGCGCCGGGGACGCCCCAGCCGAACATGGAACCCGTTTTCATGGCTTCCTCCTGCGCGGGGGTAACGCCCAGCCGCTCGTTGTTGTAGTCCGCTATCTCACGGTTCTGCGCCGGATTGTCCGTAGACCAGTCGCTGGGATAGTAGCCGCTCTCGCCGCGCTTGATGCAGATGAGTTCTCCGGTGCCGGGGAGGGTGGAGAAGCACAGCTCCGGCAGCCCCTCCGCCAACTTGGGGGAGAAAAGCTCCTGCTCCGTCTGGATGCTCCACTCGTCCGAGTTCCAAAGGTGGACATACAATTCACCGCCGTCATCCACGGAGATCTCCCGCTGCTCAAAGCCCTCGCCCCAGCCGTCCGAAGCCTGTCCAGTGAGGTACTCCTTTAAGGTTTCCAGCTCTGTGTACGACAATTCCCCGGCAACGCGGCATTCCGCCACGCCCCAGAGCTGCCGGTCACGCTTCTCCACGGTGAAGACGGCGGAGCGTACCTTGCGGTCAACGCTGTCGGCTTCATCATACCAATGCATGAGACCTCGCTCGGTCTCCTCCGGCACCCGGTTTTTCACCAGCGCCGCCGTGATCTGATCCTGATAGCCGCGCAGCTCACGGCCCTCCAGCAATGTGCTGCTGTCGTCGAAGTCGCCGTACTCGTTCCGCTCGTAGAGATCGGCGGTCAGGGGCATATAGAGTTTGAGTGTAGTCAGCTTGGGCGGCAGCACCGTGAAGCTGTCCTCGCCGGGAATAAGTGCCAGCGACCTGCCGTTATCCCACTTCATGTGGAGTTGCCCCGCATCGTCTACAAAGTCCACCTCACCCTCGGTACCGGGAAGAATGGGCGCGTAGGGATCGTCCATCGAATTGAGCCGGATGCGGGTGCCGGGGGGATATTGCTCCTTGATAAAATTCACCATTTTTCTGTCCATCATCGTTTCCTCCATGTTTTGCTCTCTGTCGTAAAACTCCAGCTCGTAGATCACGCCGCGATCTTGCTTTCGAGTATCCTTCACCTTGACCGTCGTACCATCAAAGATGTAATTGCCGGCTTTCCCAAAATCGGTGTAGAAGCCCTTGCCGTGGTTGCATGTGGAGAAGGGATGCTCCGGCTGATCCTTGATCTTGGAGTAAAAGCCCACCGTCTGCACCGTGGTCACCACACGGGTCAGCCCCACCATATCCGCGTGATTGGCGTGGCTGACGGTCTTAAACTCCACACCGGGGCGGATGAACCGTTTCAGCTCGGCAAGGCTTTTGAACGCGACCGGCTCTCGCTGCTTTTTTGAGGCGTCCATTACATTCCCCCGAAGGTCATGCCCTGTTCGGGTCGAGGCTCGTGATCCTCCTGCCGGCAAGGGGCTTCCTCGCCGTAGAAGTCGAAGATCATGTCATCCACCTGCTTGCGGACGGCGGGATCGTCGGTTAGCACCTCGTACCGGAAGCCTGTGGTGGGGCGATACGGAAGTTCCTCCCGCACGCACTCGAGAAAGGCTTCAGCATCGGTAAACTCCTGTGTATCGCCGTTGGCATAGGTGACACGGCCCGCCAGCGGCTTGTCCCGCGCCATGTTCTGCCGCTGGACATCCAGATCATAGGCCGTACAGTAGCAGTTGTAATCTCCGGGGGACGGATTGCACCGCAGGCAGTAGCGGTAATGCTCGGTTTCCACGATGTAACCGTAGTTTTGTGTCCAGCCGCCGCTGATTTTGCCGCCGTGTTCATAGCAAAAACGCTCCATAGCAAAGCGGCTTTTCAGCACACTCTCCCGCAGCGTGTCCACGACCTCCTGCAGCTCCAGCTTGAACGTGGGGCTGTTCAGCTCCTCCGGGCCACGGGGCCACCATGTATGCCAGAACTCATTGCCGCTGCGCCCGAAGTCCATGCGGACATGTCCAACGGTACCCAGCCATTTATCTTCTTCGGGGTGCGGGGTATAAAATAAGCCCGCCTCCTCCGGGCGGGCAGGTCGGATATGAAGTTGTGTTGCATCTTTCAAGGTTAAGACTCCTTTCGGTGTGGAATTTGGCTTTACACATTACTGGGGGATATGCTATGATGTGGCTGACAAATCGGAGTTTATAAAGGAGAATATTGATGAAACTATTTTTATGTTCGCACTTTTCAAGTGTAGGAAGTCTGATAAAGGAAGAAATTGAAAATAAGAAAGTCGCATTTATTCCAACAGCTTCACTGCATGAAGGCTACACCGGTTATGTCGGCTCAGCTCGAAAATTATTCAAAAAGTTGGGAGCAATCGTAACTGAAATTGATATTTCAACGGAGACTTATTCAACGATACAGTCTGTTTTTGAAGAAGCAGATGTGATATATTTTACCGGCGGAAATTCTTTCTTTCTTATGGACCAGCTCCGTAAAACGGGAACTGATGGGCTGCTGAAAAAGGAATTGGCAAATGGAAAATTGATGATCGGCGAGTCGGCAGGCGCAATTATATGCGCTCCAAGCATCCAATATATCGAGCAAATGGATGAAAAGCCAGAGGACTACTCACAAGAAGATGATGCAGGGCTTGATTTGATTGATTTCTATGTTCTTCCGCATTATCTTACAGCACCATTTAAGAAAGTTACCGAGAAAATAATGACTGAGTTTTCGGATTTGAATCTATGCCCAATTAACAACCGTCAGGGAATTGTAATTGATGGTGAAGATTCAAAGGTTATTTGCAAAGACTAATTTGAAAATTCCAGTTTATCTGCTTATTAAGCGGCTCGTTCCAAATGGATCGAGCCGCTTTTGCTTACATCATCCTCTGTCCCTGCTGCTGCACCGGGAACGGCGGGTCCAAGCGCCGCAGCAGGCCGAACTCCGTTTGCGTCACGCAGTCGTTTTCCATGCAGTCCTGACCGTATTTCTCAAAATCCATGTAGCCGTCCAGCTCATAGATGGCTTCATCATCCAGCCCCAGCGTTTCCTGCAATCGCTGCTGACCGTACCCATAGGCGCCCTCCGTGATGCGCTGATAGTTGTCCAAATCTTGCAGGAGCTCACAGGCACGGTGCAAGGTTTCCGGCCGCTCGGCCTCCAGCACGGCGGCGTAGGTCAGGAGCATCCCGTCCTTCTGCCAGATGTCCTCCAAAGCTTCGGCAAAATCGTTGTAATCCTCCACGGCGGGGCAATCCGTATCACGGATCAGATCCCCGATGTATGGCACCTTGAAGTGAATATCACAGAGCATGGCATCCGCGAAAACATCAATATCAAGGTAAGCCTTCACAGCGTCCAGGTATTCCTCATCAGCGGGGAGGACGAGGGTGTAGTCCGGCTTTCCATCGACGCGCAGCGTCACGCGGAGCATCTCATCCCGGCTCTCATCCCGCCAAGGCTCTGCCGGCGAAAGATAGCTGCGGTCGATCCCCATATCCGGCGTCAGCAAACTGCGGGCGTTGGGGACAAAGGCACTGTACCGGGCATAGTTATATCCCTGCGGGTCAACAAGGAAACCGTCCTTTCCCTCCGCGTCGAGGACGAGCAGACAGTGCCTGGCAGCCTCATCGTGTCGGATGGCATTTTTGTTCTCTGCGATAAAATCATAGTCAGCCAGCAGTGCGCGGCTGAACTGCTTGAACCGCGGGCTTGGCAGCTCGATGACCTTATCCACGGCGCAGGGCTCCCCCTCGTACTCGGACTGTTTCCGTCTGAGTTCTGCTTGAATAATCACATCATCCCTCCCATCTCCATGTGGCTGCTCTGGCTGCCGCTCATCACTTCTTCCAAGCGAAAAAAGCCCTTATAGGCGATGTAACCCCGGTCGGTGAACATCCCGTCCTCCTCGTTCATGCGCTCCGTTCCGTACTTTTCATAGTCATAAAAAGCATCGAGGTTTTCGTCATACTCGAAGCGGCCGGACTGCTGGATCATGTACTTGCCGTATTCCTGCGGCGTATGTGCGCCGGGGGCAAAGTCAAAGAGGTCGAGGCTTTCCGCAAGATTTTTGATCTGCGTCGCGGACTTTGGCTCTGCCAGCATGACCACAGCGCCCAGCTTTTCCATATCCGCTTTTGATAACCCATCCGTTTCCTCTGTCAGTTCGTTGAGGTCGGAGAGAGTTTCGTACTCCATATCCAACAGGACATCCACCTCATTGGGGAGTTGGCTGTCCTCCAGCCGCAGGCGGACATCGGCGGGATCTGTGATTCCCCCGCGAAGGAGGGCGCGGTCGATCTCCTCCTGCACCATGGGGAGGAACAGCCATGTGATGTGCTCCGTGTCCTCCGGCTCACTTTTGGAGGTCACCGCAACGGTGATGGCGTTCGGCTCATAGTAGTAGCAGGGGAAGAACCGACCGTCGTAGATCTGCTCTAATTTCATACCGTTGTCATAGACCACGCCGTAGGGCGTGATCGTGCCGCTGCCGCTTTCGATGAGCTGCCGTGCCGTTTCCTCGCCGTCCAGCGCGTTCAGCTCATCCACGCTTGCGCTGCCGCCATGCAGATTCATGTAATGGTTACGGCCAACAGCGGCGAGGTCGGAAAAGTCGGTGATGACCGTGGCCTGCTGGCAGCAGAAGGTCAGGTTGATGAGATCCTTCAGCTCGAACAGCTCCAGCTTGTGGGCCATCGCCTGAAACTGCGCGGCCTCGCCGGTGTCGAAGCTGTCCAGCCGCTTGGCGAGATAGTTCAGCTCCTCCACATTGACCGTGAGCATTTCCGCTCGTTTCAGGACAGTGTAGAAACTGTCGATTTTCTCCACCTTGCAGTCCGTCTTGACCGCGTCGCCGATCTCCAATGCCTCCAACAGCTCCATGCAGTGTGCGTACTGGTCATGTGGGATGGGGAATGGGATGGTCGCCACGCCGTATTCCGGGTGGTTGGGATTACCGAGAACCGCTTGAATCATCATGTTTCATTCACTCCTTTTTCCAAATTCAAAACCGCATCTCCGTATTTGGCCATCAGTAGTGCGCCAGTGATCAGGTGGAACGCCTCATCTGTGACCAGTTCCGGAGACGCAAGGTCCGCAAGAGTAATATTGCAGCAGCCGACTGCAATGGCCTTCGCCGCCTGGTAGACGCTGTATAACTCCGGCTCGATCCCTCCGAGACGGACGCTTTGAAAGTCAAAACCGTCGTTCCCGCATTTCCAGACCATTCTGCGCCAAAGGCTCTCGTATGCCGTGAGCAGGAAGAGAGCCGCTTTGTTCCGGTCAGACAGACGCCAGCAGCGTTCCCGCCAGTATGTCCATCTTCGCTGGTGGGCATTGGACAGGAAGAATTGAGGGTTTCTTTCTCTGAGTTGCTGATGCATCCGTTTTCGGAACTGCGGCCCCATAGAGGGTGCGAAGCAGTCCCGCACGAACTCATTCATCTCCAGTACACCTGCTTCGATCCGTTCCTCCAGACAGGTGCATTCACACAGGCGGCACGGATGCTTGCGGACATAGTTCTGGCAGTATTCGCACGCCACATCTTTGGGCGTGTAATGAAATGGGCTGCGGTATATCCCACCGCCTCTGGGTTTTTGACCGGGCTGAAACATCATCAACTGCTCCAACGCCTGCAGCGGCGTGTCTCGCATGAAATAGTACGGCATAAGCGAACTCCTCTCTGAAATGAAAAAAGACCGGAATCTTATTGCTAAGACTCCGGCCCGTACCGTTTGATATTACATTGTCTGTTCCTGCGCGATTTGTTCCAAGGCGTCTTCCTGCTGCCGAATCCGCTCGTCCAGATCCGGCACACACTCCTCGATCTGCTGCTGAACACTGCGGATCATTTTTTCCTGCTCTCCCGTGAGTTCGAAGAAATCTCCGTCTACAGAGTCCGCACAGCAGCGATAAATCTCGGTCATCTGCTCTGGGGTGAAAAGCTGTTCCTTTTGAATCAGCCCGGAACGGATGGCAAAGTCCTGTTTGGCTCCTGCATAGTTCTCCATGAAATAGTGCCCATGACATACGCCTGTGTGCCCATAGGCCCAATCCCATGTGACGAAGTGAACTCCGTGTTTGCTCTGAACTCCAGCCAGCACAGTGCCATTGAAATCCGCCAGCACCTTGTAGCCGTCCTCCAGGCCTTCGGCTTTCAAAGAAGGTGCTGTTTCCATCTGCCGCATATACTCCGCTGTGATCCTGACGTTCTCATACACCATGTCCTTGGCGGCGACCCGTTCCGGCTCATTAATGTCCTCATTTCGGTAGGTGATGCCGCCGTTCTCGGTCACCTCGCACAGCGGCGCACCGTCAAGCAGGACACGAAGTTTGCCGGTATCAGTTTTGCTCGTCTGAAACCCTTCTCGGGCAAGGGCGATTGCCGTTTCTCTGAGGTAACGGTCCTTTTCTTCTGTGCTGATGCTCATGTAACTCCTCCCGTGCATAAAAAATAAGGCCGGAGCATGATTGCTCCGGCCTTCAAATACAGGCGCTGCGACCAGCGCCCTTTTTGAAATGAAAAAGGGCGCCGCTTTCTCAGTCCTTCAAGACCAACAAAACGGCGCCCGAATCTTTGTAATTCTTTTTTGAGAAAAACACCGCTGCCAGTCAGAAAAAACGCCGTTCAAAAAGGGCACTGGTTGAATGCATCTGCCCGAAAAGGGAAACCGCCCGGTTCGAATCAGGGCAGACGCTCTGAAACGGCGATTTGCATCTGTGGTTTGAAAGAAAGAATCCAGGCCCGAAAAAGCCCGGAAACGGTTGATGCGCCTGGCCTTTCGCCAGACGCATCTATACCGTTTCGTTAATATGGCGGAGTGAGAGAGATTTGAACTCTCGCGCGCTTTTTACACGCCTACTCCCTTAGCAGGGGAGCCCCTTCGGCCTCTTGGGTATCACTCCAGGTCGAATGCAGAGAGGAGAATCTGGCGGAGAGAGTGGGATTCGAACCCACGGCGCATTGCTGCGTCACCGGTTTTCAAGACCGGCTCCTTAAACCGCTCGGACATCTCTCCGAATCATTAAGCTCGATTATTCTACCATGCCGTGCGCTATTTGTCAAGATAAATCTGTCAAATTTCCTCGTTCCGGCAGCAGCGCAGCCCAAGCAGCAGGCACACCAGCAGAGGCCACGGTCCGGCGTGCCAGCAGAGCGTCAGATACCCGGCGCATGCCAGCAGGAGCGCGCCGCAGAGGAGGCAGACGCCGCGCTCGGCCCAGACCGCTGCACGCAGCGGCAGCAGCGTCCGCAGCACGGCGCGCAGCAGCCGTCCACCGTCGAGCGGGTAGAAGGGGAGCAAGTTATAGGCCAGCAGGCAGAAATTGACCAGCGCAAAGCGCGGCAGCGTGCGCGAGAAGGCCAGCAGCAGGGCCAGATTCATCGCCGGCCCGGCCGCGGCGGCGAGCAGCTCGTCCCGGTAGCGCAGCGGCCCCGTCCGCAGCACCGCGCCCTGCAGGCCGAGGCAGAGACTATGTACCGGCTGCCGCAGCCAGAGCAGCATGGCCAGATGCCCGGCCTCGTGCAGGGCGGCCGCGCAGACGAAGGGGAGGAAGGTCCCGGCGGGGTCGAAATAGAACCACGCGCACAGCAGCGCGACGAGCCCCGGCTCAATCCGGAGCGGAAGCTTCGAGATTTTCACAGAACACCTCCACGGCCTCTCCGAGGCTGCCGCCGCCCGACAGCGTGCCGAGCAGGCCGGAAACGGCGCGGCTGATCTCATTGCCCGGCTCGCCGGAGATCCATGCTCCGATGCGCCGTCCTGCCTCCGGCAGGAACAGCTTGAGCACCAGCGCGGCGCAGACCAGAAGCAGGCAGATCCGAACGTTTCTTCGCATACGCCGCAGCATGGCCACGCCCCCTTCCCAGAAAATTATATGAAGTTTTCCGGAAATTATACTTTGGGTCTTGACAAATGGGAAAAATGTGCGTATAATATTCATGCTTTCGGGGTGTGGCGAAGTTTGGTATCGCGCTTGGTTCGGGACCAAGAGGCCTCGGGTTCGAATCCCGACACTCCGACCAAAAAATCCTGCTGATCGATCACGATCGGCGGGATTTTTGCTGTACATGGACAGTTTTGTAAGCTCGGAGCGTCCAATGCATTTGACTTGCTCGATGGACTATGCTATGATGATCCCGGATGAAGTATGAGCTGTGATAGCGAGGTCAATCATGAAATTTTCTGACTTTTTCTGGCCGGACAGTTCCTTGGAGCAGATCAGAATTTGCTATGATGCCGCGGAATGGCAGGCTGGACTATGACTGCTTTGCGGAGGACGGAGCCCTGAAATGACCGGAGTGGAACTGCTGCAAAACGGCATAGGGCGCACACTGGGTTTCCTCGGCAGAGCGGGTGCGATGATCTCAATCACGCTGCTCTCGCGTGCGGAGGATGAGCCGGAGTATCAGATTCATATCGATACGGGCGTGTCGATCCTGCTGAACGGCGTGGCGTACACATCCTCGGCTGAGATCAACGATGATATGCCGTATGGCGTGTGCGAGTTCGATCAAAAGGCGGCGGCTCTGCTGGCATCCGGAGACGCGTTCCGGCTGGAAAGGCTTTCCTATGACGAGGCGTATCTGCTGCATGTGATTTTTGACAATGGGCTGGAGCTGCACACACGCTCCACGCCGGGACTGTGCGAAGAAATGTGGCGGATTTTCCTGAGCTGGACGGCGGATATCCATCTGATCGGATACCTGGATGGCATCGTAGAGGAACTGCCCACGCTTTCACAGCGGGAGCTGGATGAAAGAAAGCGGCTCCTGTGCAGCACAGTGACTGCGTTGCGAAAGGAAAAAATTTTATGAAGAAGCTCGTTCTTGCCCTGCTGTTGATACTCCTCCAACTGTGCACCGCCTGTTCCGGGACGACCTATCATAGTAATGAGGAGATCGGCAGGGCATTCCAAAGGCACAAGAGCACTTTTGAAAATGTTGCGGTCACGGCAGTTGGTGAAAACAGCGGCTATATCCACAAGCCAGATGCGGAAGGGCAGGAAACGGAGTGCGGCGATTCCGGCTGCAAGCTTATGGAAGCTGACGGGCTTCACATCCATTTGCAGCGCGAAATGTCGGATACGGAGCTGCGGCATATCGCTGAAGCGGCGCTTACGTTGATGGAAAACGTTGATATTGAATCCATCTCCTTCTCGCAGGAGGCAGTTCGATTCCATCTCAAAGATGAAAGTGAGTATTCATGGGACCCGACCATTGTGTACTGGCGGGCGGACGATGCAGACGAGGGGAAAATCGGTTACGGCGAAGCTGTCTGCCGTCTGGCGGATCACTGGTATGCTGCACTGATCACGCGGTAAATCCAGCCGTGTCTCAAAATATGCCCAAAAGTGAAAATAAAGCAGGCTGCGTGGTTTTTATGCCGCGCAGCCTGCCTTTCGTATATTGATTATTCGCTCCGCAGGGCGATGACGGGGTCCTTTTTCGCGGCAATGCGCGACGGGATGAGGCCCGCGAGGAATGTCAGCAGCATACTGATCGCCACGAGGATAACAGCGGCCCCGGCCGGGAGGGCGGCCACGCCGCTCAGACCGCTCAGATGGTGGATGATCGCATTGAGCGGCAGAATGAGCAGCAGTGTGATGCCGATGCCGATGGCGCCTGCCGCAAAGCCGATGGTCAGCGTCTCGGCGTTGAAGACGCGGGAGATGTCGCGGCGGGAAGCGCCGATGGAGCGCAGAACGCCGATCTCGCGTGTCCGCTCCAGCACGGAGATATAGGTGATGATGCCGATCATGATCGACGAGACGACGAGCGAAACGGCGACAAAGGCGATGAGAATGTAGCTGATGGCGTTGATGATCGTCGTGATGGACGAGATCATCAGGCCGATATAGTCCGTGTAGGCCAGCTGCGCGTCCTCGGGCAGAGATTTGTTGTATTCCGCGATGCGGTCGGCGATCCGGTCCTTTGCCTCGAAATCCTTCGGGAAGAGGTTGATGGCCTCTGGGTCGTCCGGGTCGGAAACACCGAGGCGCTTGAGGTTTCCGGTGTAGGTCGCGCCGTCGGACTGCGAGAGCGCGGCGCGCATGAGCTGCGTGGCGATCGTGCCGTCGTCCATCCCGGCGGCCTGCATGGAGCTGACATAGCCCATGAGCTCCTGCTGTGCCTCTGCGGGCAGCTGCGCGGCATAGGCCTGCAGCTCCTCCATGGTGTAGGCGTCCTTCAGCTCCTCCTGCTCAAAGGGCAGACCGGTGAAGACGTCCACTGTGGGGTCCGCCTGCTGCTCGCGGACAATCTCCGCGCTGGTGACCTTGTCCAGCAGATGTGTCATCAGGTCGGCGCGGTAGCCGATCACGCCGCTCTGGCCGCTGCCGGTCGTTGCGCCCTCGGCAGGGCGGAGAATGCCGACAACGGCGATTTCGTCCGAGCTGTTCAGCACGTTCAGAAGATAGGCTTCGTCGTCCGACTTATCCACCCACTGTCCGTCCTGCCGGACGAAGCAGTCCGTGTTTGTCAGTAGACGGAAGCGCAGCGCCAGAATGTCGTCATAGGAATAGCTGTGCACCTCGGTGTCGATGCTGACATCCTCACCGCGGGCCGCGGCCTCCACGGCGTCCTGCAGGGCCTGCGCATCGAGCAGGCCGAGCGTATAGAGCGTGTAGTCCGTGATGCGGTTGTCCTCGTTCACAAGGAGCACGACCTCGTTGTACTGCTCCGGCAGGCGGCCCGCGATGACGTCATACTGCGTCTTCAGCAGGTCTTCGTTGCCCGTGAGCTGCGTCCAGACGTCCATCTGCATGCTCCGGCCAAGCAGTGTGCCGGAGGTATCGGCGGGTATGACGCCGAGGTCGGAGAACAGCGTGCTGGGATTGACCTTCTGCAGGCCGTTGTCCGTGCGGTAGATCGTCAGGGGCGTGGAGTAGGTATAGGTGATGTCCGTCGTCAGCTCCTCCATGCCGCTCTCGCCGGAGTCGAGCCAGGCCTTGAAGTCGGCCAGGTTGTTCGTCTTGGAGCCCTGGATCATGGAGTCCATCATGCTCCCCATGACGCTGACGGAATAGAGCCGATCGGGGTCCTGCTCATCCGTGGTCTGCTCAACATCGGCCTGCATGTTCATCATGGACGAAAAGTCCACGGTGTTTTTCTGGATCGTCAGGGGATAGGACGAGAGCGTCTCGCGCTCCATGCGGTCGATGAGCGACTGCACGCCGCTCGAGAGCGACAGAATGAGCGCGATGCCGATGATGCCGATGGAGCCCGCGAAGGCAATGAGGATCGTGCGGGCCTTCTTCGTCATCAGGTTGTGCAGGCTCAGCGACAGCGCCGTCAGGAACGACATGGACGTCCTGCCCGTGCGGGCCGGGCGCGCGGCCTGCGGTTCGTCTGCCGTGCAGGGCTGCGTGTCATCCACGACGCTGCCGTCCAGCAGGCGGATGATGCGGGTGGAATAGCGCTCGGCCAGCTCCGGATTGTGCGTGACCATGATGACGAGGCGGTCGCGCGCGACCTCCTTGAGAATTTCCATGACCTGCACGCTCGTCTCGGAGTCCAGCGCGCCGGTCGGCTCGTCCGCCAGCAGAATGTCCGGGTCGTTGATGAGGGCGCGGGCGATGGCGACGCGCTGCATCTGGCCGCCGGACATCTGGTTTGGCCGCTTGTGCAGCTGATCGCCGAGGCCGACCTTCTCCAGCACGGCAATGGCGCGGGCACGGCGCTCCTTGCGGGAAACGCCGGAGAGCGTCAGGGCCAGCTCAACGTTTGCCAGCACACTCTGGTGCGGGATGAGATTGTAGCTCTGAAAGACAAAGCCGATGGTGTGGTTGCGGTAGGCGTCCCAGTCCCGGTCGCGGTACTGCTTTGTGGAGATGCCGTTGATGAGCAGGTCGCCCGCCGTGTAGCGGTCCAGACCGCCGATGATGTTCAGAAGCGTCGTCTTGCCGCAGCCGGACGGACCGAGAATGGAGACAAATTCATTGTCGCGAAAGCGCAGGCTCACGCCGCGGAGCGCGTGTACGCACTCTGTGCCGCTGCGGTAATCCTTTGTGATCGCTTGGAGTTCCAGCATAAATTATGATACCCTTCCCATAGAATACATCATATTATTATACCGGCCGCCCGGGGAAAAGGCAAACCGCGCGGCCAAAATTCACGGATTGTTCAGAATCGGGGGAGAAATTATGCAGGATTCGCTTCTGGCGCGCGTGGGCGAGGCTGTGTGGGGCTGGCCGATGATGGCACTGTTTCTGGGGACGGGCATCTGGTACATGCTCCGCCTGCGCGGCCTGCCGCTGCGGCGGCTCGGGCAGGCACTGCGCGCGATCTTCCGCGGCGGGGAGAGCGCGGACGGCATCTCGCCCTATGCCGCGCTGTGCACGGCCCTTGCCGCCACGATCGGCACGGGCAATATCGTCGGCGTGGCCACGGCGCTGGCCGCGGGCGGGCCGGGCGCTCTGCTGTGGATGATGGTCGCGGCGCTGTTCGGCATGGCGACGCAGTATGCCGAGGGCTATCTTGCGGTGCGCTACCGCAGGCGGCAGGGCGGGAAATGGCTCGGCGGGCCATTCTGCTACATCGAGCAGGGGCTGGGCTGGCGCTGGCTCGCCGTGACGTTCGCGGTCGTCGGGGCGGCGGTCGGCCTGCTCGGCGTGGGCACGGTGGCACAGGTCAACAGCATCACGACGGCGGTCGAGGGCTTTTTCGACCCGCTGAAGCGCAGCGTCGCCATGACGGCCGGCGGGAACGCCGTGACCTGGGCGGCTGTCATCGCGGGCGGTCTGACGGTCCTGTTCTCCGCCATGGTGCTGCTCGGCGGAGCGGACCGCATCTCGCGTGTGTGCTCGCTCGTCGTTCCGCTGATGTCCGCCGTGTATGTCCTCTGCTCTGTGCTCATCCTTGTGCGCTGCCGGGCGCAGATCCCGGCGGCGCTGCGTCTGATCGCGGTCTCAGCATTTTCTCCGCGCGCTGCCGCCGGCGCAGCGGGCGGGCTGACAATGCGGCGCATCCTGCGCATGGGGATCGGCCGCGGCGTTTTTACGAATGAGGCTGGCCTCGGCTCCACGCCGATCGCAGCGGCCTGCTCCAGCAACGAGGATCCGGTCCGGCAGGGTCTTGTGACCATGACGGGGACGTTCCTCGACACCATCGTCATCTGCTCCTTGACCGGCCTGTGCCTTGTCGTGACGGGCGCGTGGTGTGCGCCGGGGCTTGCAGGCTTCCGCATCACGGAGCAGGCGTGGCGCACGGCGCTGCCATGGCCTGCGGGGCTGTCGTCGTTCCTGCTGCTGGCCTGCCTGGTCTTCTTTGCATTCTCCACGATCATCGGTTGGAATTTTTATGGCGAGCAGTGCCTGCGCTATCTGACGGGCGGCTCGCAGCGGGCGCAGCGCCTGTACCGATGGTGCTATCTTGCCGCGCTCTGCACTGCGCCGCTTTTGTCCGTGAAGGCGGCGTGGGAACTGGCAGATATCCTCAATGCGTGCATGGCCCTGCCGAATCTCACGGCCCTGCTGCTGCTCTGGAGACAGGTCGTCGAAGGGAGCAGGCGTCCTGCGGGAAAAACGTAATTATGTAAATTAGTGCTTGCAATCCGCCGGAATTCTGATAGAATGAGAGAGAAAAAACTGTCGAAAGAGGTGGACTGCCTATGGAATTTTCAAGCCTGTATTTTCTCTATCTGTTCCTGCCGCTGACGCTGCTGGTCTATTTTCTGGTGCCCGGCCTGCGGCTGAAGAATATCGTCCTGCTGGCGGCCAGCCTGCTGTTCTATGCCATGGGGCAGCCGGTCTATGTGCTGCTGCTCGTTGGCCTTTCCTATGCAAACTTCGCCATGGCGCGGTGCATCCGGCCGGGGAAGCGCAATACGCTCCTCCTGCCGGTCGTCGTCAATCTGGCGGTGCTGGGCCTGTTCAAATATCTGGACTTCTTCCTCGGCATCTTCGGCATCACCGTCGCGGACGGCGGCGTGATGCTTGCCGCGCTGCGCGGCATTACGAACGGCCTGAATTCCATTGGCTTTGCTTTCCGGTCGCCGACGAGCGCACTGCCCCTCGGCCTGTCGTTCTATGCCTTCCAGGTTATCTCCTATGTGGCGGATGTCTATCGCGGTAAGGTCAAGGCGGAGCGTTCGTTCTTCAATCTGCTGCTCTACCTCTCTATGTTCCCGAAGATGATGCAGGGCCCCATCGTGCGCTATGAGCAGGTTGCCCGGCAGCTCATGGACCGCCGCACCACGCCGCGCGCGGCCTTCGAGGGCGCGCAGCGCTTTATCATTGGCCTTGCCAAGAAGGTCCTGCTTGCCGATTATGCGGGCAAGGTCGTTGCGTCGCTGAGTACCGGCGGCGGGAACGGCACGTTCGTCGGCGCATGGCTCGCTGCGCTGATGTTCATGTTCCAGATCTATTTCGATTTCTCCGGCTATTCCGATATGGCCATTGGCCTTGGCCGCATCTTTGGCTTCCGCTACTGCGAGAACTTTGACTTGCCGTACATCTCCACGTCCATCACGGAGTTCTGGCGCCGCTGGCATATGTCGCTCGGCAGCTTCTTCCGCGACTATGTCTATATCCCGCTCGGCGGCAACCGCCGCGGCAAGGCTCGTCAGATCCTCAATCTGCTGGCTGTCTGGGCACTGACAGGTCTGTGGCACGGCGCAAGCTGGAACTTTGTGCTGTGGGGCCTGTATTTCTTCGTGCTGCTGTCCATCGAAAAGCAGATCGCCCCGAAGCTGGAAACGCTCCCGTTTATCGTGCGCAACCTCGTGACGATGTTCTTTGTGCTCATCGGCTGGGTGCTGTTCATGAATACGTCGCTCTCCGGCATCGGCTCGGCATTTGCCGCCATGTTCGGCGGCGGAACGAGCTTTGCAGGCTCAGGTGTTTCGCTGCAGCTCAAAAACTCGCTGCCGCTGCTCCTGACCTGCCTCATCGGTTCGTCCGTGCTTCCGCGCTGGTTCGGCTTTCTCTGGAGCGGCCTGTTCGGCATGGGGCGTTCCGACCGCCGCGGCGCCGTGACGGTGAAAAAGGGTATTTACCTTGCCAGCGTCTTCCTGTTCCTCATCCTGCTGCTGTGGCTGTGCACGGTGTCCCTTGTCGGTTCGACGAGTTCGCCGTCCATGTATGCGCAATTCTGACTCCCGGAGGTGCTCTGCATGAAACGAATCTACACCATCCTGTCCTGTCTGCTGCTGGCCGGCATGCTCTGCATCGGCCTGTATGCCCTGCTGGACAAGGATGCGACCTATTCCGAATCCGAGCGGCGCAAGCTGAAGACCCGCCCGAAGCTGACGTTCTCCGCCATGCTCGACGGCAGCTACGCCTCGGATTACCGCGACTATTTTGCCGATACGTTCCCGAACCGCGAAAAGCTGATGAATGCGAACCGCTCGCTCAACGGCTTCTATTACTTCAGCGGCGGCTCGAAGGACGGCGCGCAGCTCGTCATCAATATGAACGGCGGCGCAGCCAACCACGGCGAAGCCCTGCCGTCGACGGACGATACGACGCCCTCGGCCTCGACCCAGCCCAGCGGGACGAGCGGGACGGCCACCGACTCCACCGAGCCGACGGAGCCGACTCAGCCCACCCAGACGCAGGATCCCGACGCTGCTGCAGAGGAGCTCGGCTCCGTGCTCGTCGTGGGCGACCGCGCCATGGAGGTCCCCTATGGCGACAAGGACACCATCCGCTCCTATGCCGATGCGGTGAACGACATTGCTGCGAAGCTTGGCAGCGGCGTGCGCACGTTCTCCATTGCCGTGCCGAATGCGGCCGCGTTCTACGCCCCGGCGGAGAACCAGCACATGCTGCAGACGGACATGATCGCGGCGTGCTATGACCGCCTGAAGGAGCTCAAGAGCACGGCCATCACGGTCGATGCCTACAGCAAGCTCGAGGCACACAAGGACGAATACCTCTACTTCCGTTCGGACCACCACTGGACGGCCCTCGGCGCCTATTATGCCTACACAGCCTTCTGCGAGAGCGCGGGTCTCAAGGCCGAGCCGCTGAGCAAGTTTGAAAGCGGCGAATACACCGGCTTCCTCGGCTCGCTCTACAGCGCCATCAAGGCCTATCCCCAGAGTCAGGCCCTTGCGGACAACCCGGACACCGTGCAGTTCTGGCGCCCGTTCGTCGACTTGGACACGAAGTGGTACCCGGATGCGGAGTTCTCTATGGAATATTTCGGCGGCACGCTTTGCAAGGTGGACGATACGTCGAACAAATACCTGACATTCCTCGGCGGCGACCATCCCATCACCGTCATCAAGACAAATGTCGACGGCCCGGTGTGCATGATCCTCAAGGAGTCCTACGGAAACGCCTTCACGCCGTGGCTCACGAGCCACTACAGCAAGATCATCGCCATCGATCCGCGCGAATTCAACCGCGACGGCAAGCCGAGCCTCGATCTGGCTGCCTTTGCGAAGGAACAGGGCGTGAACGACTGCATCGTGCTGGACTATCCCATCATGCTGAATTCCGATTCCTACATCACCTGGCTCGAGCGCCTCGTTGACTGAACCATATGATCCCCAAAAGCGGAAGCCGCCCGGCTTCCGCTTTTTTGTACCCCTCAGCAAAATAGTGGATAAATGTGAAAAATAATTCTGCATATTTTTATTCAAATTAAACAAATCTTAAGAAATCCTTACGGGTATCTCCCTTGTTCTGCCGGGGCGGAAATGGTATACTCAGGCTGCAAAAAAGGGAGGGAAAACAGATGAACACATCGATCGGAAAACGGCTGGCTCTGCTCCTGCCTGGCGTTCTGCTTCTGACCGGCTGCTATGCCGCGCCTGCGGCTGAAAGCGTCCGGCAGGGGAGCACGCCGCCGGAGAGCGCGCAGCCAACTCAGCCGCCCGCGGCGGAGACCGCCATCACGACTTACCCGGTCCCGGAGGAAAATCTTCTGGTCTCCATCAACATGGCCGATTCGCCGTCGACCGGCGGGTTCTGGCAGTGGGATATGATGCTCCATCCCTATATTGAAGCCTACGATCCTGTGACCCGCACAGCCTATGTTCCGTGTTATCAAAGCGGCTGCCGGCACAATGACAGCACCTGCAGCGCCTGCTTTGGCAACCTGAGCGCGCTGGCGGAATATCGGGACAGCCTCTATGCGCTCGTCCAGCAGGACGGCGAGTCCGCAGCGTCGCTCGTCTCGCGGCCGCTCTCCGGCGGGGCGCTCCGGGTCCTTGCAAGCTGGGAGCCGGAGAACGAGGGCGAGGAATACCGCTGCGCGCTGCGCTGTATTTCCTTTGGGAAGGCCTATCTCACCGTGACCAGAGCCGCCTATCTGCCGGAAGACGGCCAGCTGACGCGGGACGAGCAGGAAAACCGCCTTGTCTCCGTTGATCTGCAGACGGGAGAGGAGGCGACGATCCTCGAACATGCCGAAAATTATGACCTGTACGGCGTCTGGGGCGACTGCGCCGTTTTTCAGGTGCAGGAAACGGCGGAGGGGGCGCCGGACTTTGCGGACTGGGCCGCGCAGCAGCCGGAGGAGGCCTCGTGGGACGAGTACGAGCGGCTCTATATCCGCTATCGCATCCTTTCGCGGGACCTGAGAACCGGGGTGGAAACGACGATCGTGGACGGGTCGGAGCCTTTTGTCTGGTCGGCGGACCCGCATAGGAGCTGGGGAAAATATGCCGTGTATCAGGTCGGTCGCAGCGTTTATGTCTACGACATGGAGACGCAGGAGACCAAAAAGCTCTTCACCCACGAGCAGGAACGGAAATTCTACAACTATCTGCTTCTGGACGGCCATGCGATCGTCCTGTGCGGAACGGAGGACGCCTGTAATGCCTGGGCGGTCGACCTTGCGGACGGCTCCGTGATCGAGCTGGATACCCGCGGCGGGAACGCGATGCCGTTCTCTGCGCATTATGAGTGCGACGGGTATTTCGCCGGTTTGCTGAGCAATTCGCCCGGAAATTACGAGCTGTGTCATATCAGCAAAGAAGACTTTTACCGAAGCAATTATGACGGAGCGTTCCGCTGACAGGCTGCAATGAATATTCGTTAAAATATACAAGATTTAAGACGATAATATAAATATTTCCAACAAAATCTACAAAAATTTGTGGATAATTTCGCCAAGACCTCTTGCCTTGGAAATTCAGAAGTGATATACTCAGGCTACAAAATGTATCAAGAACTGAAAATTCTGCGGAGACCTCTGCAGTGGGAATTCTGTACGAAAGGCAAAGGTGATTCCAATGGTCGAATAGAGGCGGGAGCGGCAGAGAAGAAATTATTCGCTGTTGACTCCCATCTGGTATAGTCTAGTTGAATGGGAGGCGGAACATATGAAGAGACGCTTTTTTGCCTTTTCGGTTTGCATGGCAGTGCTGCTGGCTTTCTTTACGGGCTGCTATTCCGCTCAGAAGAATGGCCCATCGGCTCCAGCGTCCTCGCAGACCGTGCAGTCAGATTCCGGCAGCGCCACAGAAAATTCCGTAGAGATCAGGACTTATGACATTCCGGAGGAAAATGTTCAGGCGGGTACCAGATATGTTCCGTCTCCCACAACAGGCGGCTTTTGGATGTGGACATTGTTCATACAGGATTATATTCAGGCCTACGACCCGGTGACAAAATCAACCTATATTCCGTGTTATCAGACAGGTTGCGAGCATAGCGATGCATTTTGCTCGGCTTATTTTGGTGAGATATCCGGGCTGGCAGAGTATCGGGGCAATTTCTATGCCATGATCTATTACAACGACGATACTGCTTCGGCCTTTGTCACGCGGCCGGTCTCCGGCGGTCCGCTTCAAATCCTTGCGAGTTGGGAGCCTGAGAATGATAATGAAGTATATCGGTGCGGCTTCTACGGCCTTTCTTTCGGGAAAGCCTATCTCACAGTGTCAAAAGAAACTTATACGTTGACGGAGGACGGTCAGCAGGAACTCGTCGGTGAGGAGTACAGCGACTGTAGTTTTGATCTAAAAACAGGGAAAATGATGGAACTTATGCGAGATGTCGACGGCACCCTTCCATACATGTATGGTGTCTGGGAAGACAGTGTTGTCTATCAGACACTGGAAACTGTAAAAGGAGCGCCTGCGTTTGAAGACTGGGTCGCGCAGCAGCCAGAGGGAACCCCGTGGGATCTGTATGGTCGACAGTATTATAATTACCGCCTTTATTCGAGAAATCTTAAAACAGGCGATGAAAAAACAATAGTGGATATGTCGGAGAATTTCGTATGGACAGCAGACCCGCATAAGAGCTGGGGACAGTACGTCGTGTATCAGGTCGGGCGCAGCGTCTATGTCTACGACATGGAAACACAGACCGTAAAAGAGCTTTTTACCTATGATCAAGATTGGAAAAATTATAATTATATGATTCTGGATGGCCATGTGATTGCCATCTGCGGAACGGGCGACACTTGCCGTGCTTGGGCAATTGACATTGCTGATGAATCAGTGGTCGAACTGGACACCCGCGGTGGAAATGCAATTGCAATTACTCCGGAATATGAGTGCAATGACTACATTGTTGGATTACTTGCCAATCAGACTGGCAAGGTTGAAGAGTATTACATCAGCAAAGAAGACTTTTACCGGAGCAACTATGATGGAACATTCAGTTAATCTTGAATGCTGAATGGGAGGCGGAACATATGAAAAAACGCTTTTTGGCCTTTATGGTTTGCATGGCAGTGCTGCTGGCTTCCTTTACGGGATGCTATTCTGCTAAGAAGGATGGCCCCTCGACTGCATCGTCCGCGCAGACTGCGCAGTTGGGTTCCGGCAGCGGAACAGAGGAATCCGTAGAGATCAGGACTTATGTGCTTCCAGAGGAAAATGTACGGGCGGATTCCATATATGTTCCGTCTCCCTCAACCGGTGGTTTCTGGACATGGGCAGTCTTCACGTCAAAAACAATTCAAGCCTACGATCCGGTGACGAGAACGACCTATTATCCCTGCTATCAGGCAGGCTGTAAACATAATGATGCATCCTGTTCGGCTTATTTCGGAGATATTTCCTCGCTGGCAGAGTATCGGGGCAATTTCTATGCTATGATCTACTATAACGATGATACTGCATCGGCATTTGTTACGCGTCCTGTCTCCGGCGGCCCGCTTCGAATCCTTGCAAGTTGGGAACCGGAAAATGAAAACGAGGAATGCCGGTGCAGCCTGTATGGACTTTCTTTTGGAAAGGCTTATCTCATAGTGGCAAAAGAAACCTATACGATGACGGAGGATGGCCAGCAGGCATGTGTCGGTCAGGAGTACAGCAGGTGGAGTTTTGATCTGGAAACGGGGGAAATGGTGGAACTTATGACCGATACTGACGGTATCCTTCCATATATGTATGGCGTTTGGGAGGATATCGCTGTTTACCAGACGGTGAAAACAGTGGAGGGCGCGCCCGAGTTTGAAGAATGGATCATGCAGCAGCCGGAGGGCACAACGTCGTATCAGTACGGCCTGCAATATTACAAATATCGCGTTTATTCCAAAAATCTCAAAACAGGAGAAGAAAAAACGATCGTAGACGAGTCGGAAAATTTCGTATGGACGGCGGACCCACACATGAGCTGGGGACAGTACGTCGTGTATCAGATTGACCGGAGTGTGTACGTCTATGACATGGAGACGCAGACATCCAAGAAGCTGTTTACCCATGATCCGGGCTGGGATTTTTATAATTACATGATTCAGGATGGACATGTGATGGTTATTGGCGGAACGGAGGATACCTGCCGTGCATGGGCGGTCGACATTGCAGATGGATCAGTCATTGAGCTGGACACTCGCGGCGGGAATGTAGTGGCATTTGGCGCGAATTATGAATGCAACGGTTATTTCGCTGGTTTGAAGCGCAATTCGAGTGGAGATTTCGAGCAGTGTTACATCAGCAAAGAAGACTTTTACCGGAGCAATTATGACGGAGCGTTCCGCTGATCTGCCTTACAAAACAAGGGAGGTGGCCATGTTGACCAGTCGAAGAATGCTGAGCCTGCTGCTTGCAGCCACCGCTGCGATAGTGCTCCTGAGCGGCTGCTATGCACCCGCGAGTACAGAGACAGACGCAGAACGATCAACGCAGGAAAGCAATGCGTCCTCAACGGTCAAGCTTGGCGGACATCCTGTCCCAACGGAGAATGTCACTTCGGGCATCATGTGTGCATGCATGCAGACGCAGGATGGATTCTGGCTGTGGACAATGGGCGGGAAACGGATCACTGCATTTGAACCGGCGAACGGCGCAACTTATACACCCTGCTCTCAGGTTGGCTGCAAGCACACGGATGCGACCTGCTCGGCGTATTTTGGCACAATTGAGGATCTGGTCGAGTATGACGGCAGCTTCTATGCGCTTGTCAGCGGAGACGATTTCTCATCCATCTCTCTGGTTACCAGACCAGTTTCAGGCGGAGCACTGCAGACGCTTGCCAGATGGAAAGCTACGGATGAAAACACAGACTATCGCTGCAACCTGCGCTGCATTTCTTTCGGAAAGGCCTATATAGGTGTGATAAAGTTGATTCGCGGCGATATTGCGGAGAATGGAAGTTATACAGAGGAGAAGCAGAGCAAGCTGGTCTCTGTGGACCTGAAAACGGGCGAGATATCGACCGCCATCGAGGAAGCTTCGCAGTATGCCTTGTACGGTGTTTGGGAAAATACTGCGATCTTTCGCGTGACGGAGATGGCAGAAGATGCGCCGGAATTTGAGGAATGGCTTGCGCAGCAGCCAGAGGGAACGGCATGGGATGAGTACGACCGGCAGTTCATCCGGTATCGTTTTCTTACCAGAAATCTCCAGACGGGCGAGGAACAGGTGCTCGTGGATACTTCGGAGAATTTTGTGATGACGGTAGACTTCAATCGGTGTTGGAACCAGTTTGTTGTATATCAGGTCAACAACAGCCTGTATGTCTATGATATGGAGAAGAAAGCTTCTAAGCTTTTGGTGACGCCGAAGGAGTCTGTCAGAAATTACTGGATCATGGACGGGTGCGTCAATTATCTGGTCAGATGGGACGATGCGGTCGGTGCTTTCGCGGTCGATGTGGCTACCGGTGAAATATCTGAAATCGATAATCACGGCGCAGGACTTCTGGAATACTCCCCACTCTATGAATCAGATGGATATTTTGTCGGTGTAAACGGTAAAAGTGAAAATGATGCCAGAAACTACTATATTCGCAAAGAGGACTACTACAGCGGAAACTTCTCTGCGGCGTTTTACTGACCATATTTCACAGAAGCAATGATAATCCGGCTGAATGGGAGGCGGAACATATGAAGAGACGCTTTTTTGCCTTTACGGTTTGCATGGCAGTGCTGTTGGCTTCCTTTACGGGCTGCTATTCCCCGCAGGAAAACGCTCCCTCTGTGCCGACAGCGCCGACGCAGACTGTGCAATCGGGCTCCGGCAGCGGTGCAGAAGAGCCTGTAGAAATCAAAACTTACCCCCTTCCCGAGGAAAACGTTCAGGCAGACCGCATATATGCTCCGTCTCCCTCGACCGGCGGCTTCTGGACGTTCGCGGTGTTCAACGCAAGCTCGATCCAGGCGTATGATCCTGTGACGAGAACGAGCTATATTCCCTGCTATCAGGCGGGCTGCAAGCACAATGACGAGTCCTGCACGGCCTATTTCGGCAAGGAGATCACCGCGCTGGCAGAGTATCGGGGAAATTTCTATGCCATGATCTGCTATAACGACGATACTGCCTCGGCGCTTGTTACGCGCCCGGTCTCCGGCGGCCCCCTTGAGGTCCTCGCGCGCTGGGAGCCGGAGAACGAGAATGAGGTGCGCCGGTGCGGCCTCTACGGCCTGTCCTTCGGGAAGGCCTACCTTACGGTCGCAAAAGAAACCTTTGTGATGGAGGACGGGCAGGAGGAGCTTGCCGATGAGGAGTACAGCGACTGCTACCTTGATCTGGAAACAGGCGAGCTCGTGGAGTATATGGCCGACGAGGACGGCTATCTCCCATACATGCACGGCGTCTGGGGTGATATTGCTGTTTTTCAGGACTGGTATGCGGACCGGCCGGATGGAACGCCGGTGAAGCGGGACGGATCGGAGGATTACAACTTCCGCCTGTATTCCAAAAACCTCAGAACGGGCGAAGAGAAAACGATCGTGGATGTGACGGAAAATTTCATATGGACGGCGGACCCACATGTCAGCTGGGGGCAGTATACCGTGTATCAGGTCGACCGGAGCGTGTATATCTATGATATGGAGACGCAGACATCCAAGAAGCTGTTTACCCATGATCAAGATTGGCAGAACTACAACTATTGGATCATGGATGGGCATGTAACTGTTATCGGCGGAGCGGAGGATACCTGCCGCGCATGGGCAATTGATATTATGGATGGGTCTGTCGTTGAGCTGGCCACCCATGAAGGAATTTCGATAGCGTTCTCTGCGCATTATGAGTGCGGCGATTACTTCATCGGGCTGCTGGCTGGTTCGAGGGACAGTAATAACTATTACATCAGCAAAGAGGATTACTATCATAGTAACTTTGATGGTGTATTTCACTGACAGAATGCACTGAATATTCGTTAAACTATACAAGAATAGAGATAAAACTGAAAACGTTTCCAACAAAATCTACAAAAATTTGTGAAAAACTTCGCTAAAACCTCTTGCCTTGGAAATTCAGAAGTGATATACTCAGGCTACAAAATGTATCAAGAACTGATAATTCTGCGGAGACCTCTGCAGTGGAGTTTTTGTGCGAAAGGCAAAGGTGATTCCAATGGTCGAATAGAGGCGGGAGCGGCAGAGAAGAAACCGTTCGCTGTTGACTCCCATGTTCAGACGATGTTTGTAATTTGATAACCACATCCACTCTATATATTAAGGAGGCATATAGCATGAAAAGATTATTTTCGATCATTCTGGCAATTCTCTGCCTGCTGACCATGCTTTCTATCCCGGCGTTTGCAGCCAATGCAGGTGTGGAACCGTATGGTACTCCCGGTTCGGGGTATGACCAGAAGACCTTTACATTCAATGGTCGGCAATACACAGCAACAATGTATTTACAATTTAATAGCTCGTATGTGGCTCAGAGCAAATGCGAGACGCTCGCAGAGACACAAATTGACCATAGAACATTGACTGTGGAGTTCAAAACATACCGTAACGGATATCAGACCATAGTGGGTGGTGCGAGATCGTACACGATTGCTCAGAAAATTCAGGCTGGAACCAATACATATTCTGGTGGTGTGATATATAGCACATCGACGGATCACGCTACTGGCGTAAATTATATTGGTGGAAGTGTATATGTCAATGGTACTACACTTTTGACTTCGACTTTGGGTTTTCATTCGGCAAGCTGATAGAAACAGGTAACTGAGGAGGTGGCCATGTTGACCAGTCGAAGAATGCTGAGCCTGCTGCTTGCAGCAGCTGCCGTGATAGCGATCCTGAGCGGCTGCTATGCCGCTCCTGTGAGCGAGACTACGGAGCAGGGAGGCGAGACCTCGGGTGCGATCGTTACAGACTCGGAGATTCCTGTTACGACTTATCCGGTTTCGGAGGAGAACATTCGAGTATTTGGTAACATGGCCGCCTCCGCTTCGACCGGCGGGTTCTGGCAGTGGGATACGTTTTTCCGGCCCTATATTCAGGCCTATGACCCCGTGACCAGAACGACCTATGTCCCGTGCTACCAGAACGGCTGCCGGCATAATGATCCCACCTGTAATGCCTGCTTCGGCGACCTGCAGTCTCTGGTGGAATACCGGGGAAACTACTATGCTTTGGTTTTCACAGACAACGGGACAGCCTCGGCGCTCGTCACGCGTCCGCTGTCCGGCGGCCCGCTGCAGACCCTCGCAAGCTGGGATCCGGAAAACGAGGATGAGGCATGCCGGTGTGTGCTGCGCTGCGTATCCTTTGGAAAAGCATATGTTATTTCGAACAGAGAGACCTATGAACTGACGGAGGGCGTACAGCTGACAGCTGTCGCGCAGGAGAGCAGCCTCGTCTCCGTCGACCTGCAGACGGGGGCGATATCGACGATCCTCGAAAATTGTGATAACTATGATCTATACGGCGTCTGGGAGGACATCGCAGTCCTCCGCGTGCTGGAAATGGCAGAAGGTGCGCCGGAATTTGAAGACTGGCTTGCGCAGCAGCCGGAGGGAACAGCATGGGATGAGTATGACCGGCAGTTTGTCCGGTATCGCTTTCTTACCAGAAATCTCCAGACCGGTGAGGAAAGCGTGCTCGTGGATACATCGGAGAACTTTGTCATGACAGTCGACCCGCACAGAAGCTGGGGCCAGTACGCTGTGTATCAGGTCGACCGCAGTCTGTATGTCTATGATCTGGAGAAGCAGGCGGCGAAAAAACTCTTTACCTATGAGCAGAACTGGGATTTCTACAATTATATGATTCTGGACGGGCATGTGATCGCCATCTGCGGAACGGAGAATGTCTGCCGGGTTTGGGCAATCGATATTGCAGATGAGGTCGTGACCGAACTGGACACCCGCAGCGGAAATGTAATGATATTTTCCACGGATTATGAGTGCGATGGTTATTTTAAGGGCCTGCTGACAGAGCCATCCGGCAATGTTGAAGTCTGTTACATTAGCAAAGAAGACTTTTATCGGAGTAACTATGATGGAGCATTCCGCTGATAGACTGCAATGAATATTCGCTAAATTATACAAGGATTAAGACAATACGGTGATTCCAATAGTTGAATAATGACGGGAGGGCAGAGAAGAAATTGTTCACTGTTAACTCACATGTTCAGACGATGCCCGTAATATGATAACCACATCTACTCTGTTTCTGAGGAGGCATATAGGATGAAAAAATTATTTGCAGTCATTCTGGCGTTTCTCTGCCTGCTGACCCTGCTTTCTATCCCGGCGTTCGCAGCCGATGCTGACGTTGAGCCGTATGGAACACCTGGTTCGGGGTACGATCAAAAGACGTTCACCGCAAATGGTGTACAGTACTCCGCAAAGTTCTATCTGCAGTTCAATAGCTCGAATGTGGCTAGGAGCAAATGCGAGACGATTGCGGAGACAACTGTCGTCCATAATGCATTGACGGTACAGTTTGAAACACATTACAACGGCTATCAAATTGTGAAGAGCGGTGCGAGAGCATACACTCTGGCACAGAAGATTCAGGCTGGCACGACCACATACTCTTACGATGTAACGTATAGGGCAGCTGGCGACTATGCTACTGGCATAAATTATGTTGGCGGTAGTGCGTCAGTTAATGGTAGTACAACGCTGCAGGCAACGCTAGGCTCCCGTTCGGCAAGCTGATAGAAACAGGTAACTGAGGAGGTGGCCATGTTGACCAGTCGAGGAATGCTGAGCCTGCTGCGATAGCGAATCTGTGCGGCCGCCATGCTGCTCCCGTGAGCGAGGCTAAGGAGCTGAAAGGCGAGACCTAGGGTGCGAGCGTTACAGACTCGGAGATTCCTGTTACGACTTATCCGGTACTGGAAATGAACATTCGAGTGTTAGGAAACATGACTGCCTCCGCAGCAAAGAGGACTTTTACCGAAGCAATTATGACGCGGCGTTCCGCTGAGACGGCGGGGGAGATGGACGATGGAACTGACATTTGATGCCCTGAGCAAGAATTACGGAAAAAAACAGGCGCTGATCGGCTTTTCGGCCGAGCTGACGGGCGGCATCTACGGCCTGCTCGGGCCGAACGGAGCGGGCAAGAGCACGCTCATGAATATCCTGACCGGGAACCTGCGCCAGACGGCGGGAGAGATCCGCTTCAACGGCGCGGAGATCCGCTCGCTCGGCGCGGCCTTCCGCGGCCGTGTGGGCTACATGCCCCAGCAGCAGACGCTCTATCCGGGCTTTACGGCGGAGCGCTTCCTGCTGTACATGGCCTCGCTGCGCCGCATGCCGCGCGCGCGGGCGCTGGAGCGCATCGACTGGGCGCTCGGCGCGGTCGGCCTGTCCGACGTGCGCGGCAAGACGATCCGCAGCCTCTCCGGCGGCATGAAGCAGCGCCTGCTGCTGGCGCAGGCCATTCTGGATGAGCCGGACATTCTCATCCTCGATGAGCCGACGGCCGGACTGGACCCGCGGCAGCGCATCGCGGTGCGCAATCTCATCGCGGAGATCGCCCTGCAGAAGATCGTGATCGTCTCGACGCACGTTGTGCCGGACGTGGAGTATGTGGCAAGCGAGCTGCTGCTCCTGTCCGAGGGACGGCTGCTGCGCAAGGCCTCCCCGGCCGAGCTGACGCACGAGCTGGCCGGGCAGGTCTGGGAGGCGGAGCTTGCCGAGTCCGAGCTGCCCGCCGCGCAGGCCGCCGGGACGGTCTGCGGCATCGCCCGCGTCGACGCGGGGCATATCCGCGTGCGCCTGCTGGCGGAAAAGCAGCCGCCCTTTGCCTGCAGGCCGCTTGCGCCGGAGCTGGAGGATGTGTATCTGCACTACTTCGGCGCGGAGGACGGGCTATGAGCTATGAGCTGCGGAAAATTCTGGGCAACCGCTATGTGATGCTCCTGCTCGCGCTGGCGGTCGCCGTGAACGCGGCGCTGTTCTACCGCCGCTGCACCAAGGACCTCGGCGGCTTCACCCGCGCGGACATCCGGGCGGAGTATGCCCATCTGGACACGCTGGAGCAGGAGTATGACGCCCTGCTCAACGGAATTTACGGCGAGAACGTCGATATCATGCAGGTGCCGGACGAGGACCTCCGGCGCTACGCCCTGCTGAGCACGGTTCGCGACGAGGTCGAGACGACGAATAATTACCCCGAATACCTCCGCGGCCTCTGCGCCGAGACCGAGGCCAAGCTGCGCCTTGGCCTGTTCTCTGCCGATCCCTTTGCCGAGCGCACGCTGGAAAAGGGCCTTGCGGCCTACAGCGCCCTGCTCGGCGTGCGGCTGGAGCCGTCCTTCCCGGACGGCGTGGAGGTGCTGCTGGACTGGCGGCTGACGGACCTGCTGCTTCTGCTGTTTGCGGCGGTCTCGGGGCTGGTCCTGCTGACGGGAGAGCGCAGCGCGGGCCTGATGGTGCTGCTGCGCCCGACGCGGCGCGGCCACGGCGCGCTCTACTGGCGCAAGGCTGCCGCCATGCTGGCAACGGTGCTTGCGGGCGTCGTGCTGCTCTATGGCGCGAATCTGGCCGTTTCGTCCGCCGTCCTCGGGCTGGGCGACCCGGCGCGCCCCATCCAGACGATCCCCAGCATGCAGAGCTGCCCGGTCCCGCTGACGGTGTTTGGCTGGCTTTTGTGCTTTTTGGGCGAAAAGCTCCTGTGGGGCTGGGCCGTGGGGGCGCTGTTCTTCCTGCTGTGCACCACGACGGGCCGTGCGTGGGCCGCGTTCCTGCTTGCGGGCGGCGGCGCGGGGCTTGCCCTGCTGCTCGGCAGCCGCGGCTCACTTTGGCCCCGGCTGCTCAGCCTCAGCCGCGCGGCCGAGGTTGAGGAGAGCTGGCGTGGCTGCATTTATCTGAATTTCTTCGGCCTGCCGCTCCGGCAGACGGCGCTGCTTCCCGCTATGCTCCTGCTGCTGACGGTGGGTGGCTGCCTCGGCGGCGCGGTGGTGTTCTGCCGCACGCAGGCGGTCCAGCCGGTGCGCCAGCGCCGGGGCCTGCCGCTGCCGCGCCTGCGGCACACGGTGCTGCTGGCCTATGAGGCGCGGAAGCTCCTGCTCACGGGCGGGGCGCTGCTGGTGCTTGCGGTGTTCGTGCTGGTGCAGATCGGATCTTATCGCGATTTTCGGGCCTATTTCAATGCGGACGAATGGTTCTACCGCGCGTATTCCGAAAAGCTGGCAGGCGAGCCGACGCCGGAAAAGAACGCTTATCTTGCCTCGGAGACGGCACGCTTTGCAGAGCTGCAGAACGAGCTTGCGGACTATGCCCGCATCACGGAGGGCAACGAGGATGCGCTGCAGTTCATGGCGCGCGACGTTCTCTCGGCCCTGCGGGCGCAGGACGGCTTTGAGAAGGCAAAGCAGCAGTATGAGCAGCTGCAGCCGGGGCAGTCCTATGTCTATGAGACGGGCTATAACGTCCTGCTAGGCTACTTTGGTGTGCAGAAGGACCTGCTGGACCTTGCGAAGCTGTTCTTCTTCCTGACGGTCGCGCTGTCCGCCGTGTTTGCCATGGAGCAGGAGACGGGCGTTGCCGTTCTGCAGACGGCGGCCGGGGCGAACGGGCGCGTGCTGCGGCGCAAGCTGCTGCTCACGGCGGTGCTGGTGCTCCTGATGGTGACGGCGGCCTTCCTGCCGCGCCTGCTTGCCGTCCGCGGGGCCTACGGACTGCCGGAGTGGGGCGCACAGGCAAACAGCCTGCCCCAGCTGAGCGGCGTGCCAGCGGGCTGGCGCATCCGGACCGTTCTGGGGCTGCGCGCGCTCGTGCATGTGCTGCTCGGCGCAGGCGGCGCGGCGGTTATCCTGCTGCTGTCGCGCAAAACGCGCAGCACCATCCAGACGATGCTCATCGCGGCGGGCATTCTCGTAGTCCCGACGGTCGCGGCCGCACTACTCTGGTAGAACGAAAAAAACAGACTGCCGGCGGGCCATTGCGGCTCGGTCCGGCAGTCTGCCTTTGTGCAGTTTTTCTGGTGGTTATGCATCGTCCTCTGCGGCGCGCAGCGGGCGGCGGCGGAACAGCAGCGAGATGCACCACAGTCCCGCGAGGCCGACGATCGTGTAGATGATGCGGCTGACGACGGCCGTCTGGCCGCCGAAGATCCAGGCGACCAGATCGAATTTGAAAATGCCGACCAGCCCCCAGTTGATTGAGCCGATGATGCTCAGAATCAGCGCAAGCATGTCCATCTTGATTTCCCTCCTGTTGTCATATGCTGTGGATAGTATGCACACCCGGTGCGCAGATTATACGGAAAATCGCGGGTCCGCAGAAAACGGCCCCGATTTTTTTGTGCACTATTTCAGCCGGGCCGTGCTTGACAGACACCGGAACTTGCAGTACGATATATGCGTTTTGTGCCTGCGCGGTACTACCATATCTTGTGTGCGAGAGGAGACAGTCATGACGCAGAAAATGATCCGCAAGCGGGACGGGCGTCTCGTAGAATTTCATACAGAAAAGATCCGGAACGCGATCTGGCGTTCATTCCTCGGTGTCGGACAGACCGGCATGGAGGACGTCTCCGACGCGCTTGCCCGCAAGGTGGAGACCATGCTCGAGCTCGAGGGCTGCGAGCCGGAGGTCGAGCATGTGCAGGACCTTGTGGAGCAGGTGCTGATGCAGGAGGGCTACGGCCGCACGGCCAAGGCCTATATTCTTTACCGCGAGGAGCGCAGCCGCGCGCGGCAGGTGAATTCCAGCCTCATGCGCAAGTTTGAGGAAATCACGTTCAAGGATGCCGCCGATTCGGACATCAAGCGCGAAAACGCCAACATCGACGGCGATACCGCCATGGGTACCATGCTGCGCTACGGCTCCGAGGCCGCCAAGCAGTTCTCCGAGTCCTTCCTGATGAAGCCGGAGTACGCCACGGCGCATGAGCGCGGCGATATCCACATCCACGATCTTGATTTTTATGCCCTGACGACGACGTGCTGCCAGATCGACCTGCTCTCGCTGTTCCACGGCGGCTTTTCCACCGGCCTCGGCCACATCCGCGAGCCGCAGAGCATCGCGTCGTATGCGTCGCTGGCCTGCATCGCCATCCAGTCGAACCAGAACGACCAGCACGGCGGCCAGAGCATTGTGAACTTTGATTATGCCATGGCCGAGGGCGTTGCCAAGACGTACCGCGCCTGCTACCGCCAGAACCTCAGCCGTGCGCTGGAGCTGCTGTGCGGCGTGACGCCGACGGATGCCCAGCTCCGGGGCTTTGCGGCTTCACTGGCCGAAAGGGGACTTGTTCCGGCGCTTGCCGGGCAAAAGGCCTATGACGATGCCGAGGCGGCGCAGCTCAAGGCTGCCTTCGGCTGCGTGGAGGGCGATATCCGCCGCGCGCAGGAATTTGCCGCCCGCCGCGCCGCAGAGGAGACGGACCGCGCGACGTATCAGGCCATGGAATCGCTTATCCACAATCTGAACACCATGGAGTCCCGCTCCGGCTCGCAGACGCCGTTTTCCTCCATCAACTATGGCATGGATACCTCGCCGGAGGGCCGTCTTGTGATGAAAAACCTGCTGCTCGCCACGGAGGCCGGGCTTGGCAGCGGTGAGACGCCGATCTTCCCCATTCAGATCTTCCGTGTGAAAAACGGCGTGAATCTCAACGAGGGTGAGCCAAACTACGACCTGTTCCGGCTGGCCTGCCGCTGCAGCGCCAAGCGCCTGTTCCCGAATTTCTCGTTCCAGGATGCCCCGTTCAACCTGAAATATTACAAGGAGGGCCATCCCGAAACGGAGATCGCCTATATGGGCTGCCGCACGCGTGTGGTGGCGAACGCCTACGATCCCTCCCGCGAGGTCACGGCGCGGCGCGGCAACCTTTCCTTCACATCCATCAATCTGCCGCGGCTCGCCATTCTGGCACGCGGCGACCGCGAGGCCTTTTTCCGCAGCCTCGATGAGATGCTCGACCTTGTCGTCGGCCAGCTGCTCGAGCGGCTCGAGATCCAGAGCCGCCGCCGCGTGCGCAATTTCCCCTTCCTGATGGGGCAGGGCGTCTGGCTGGACTCCGAAAAGCTCGGCCCGGACGACGAGGTGCGCGAGGTGCTCAAGCACGGCACGCTCTCCATCGGCTTCATCGGCCTTGCCGAGTGCCTGAAAGCGCTGACCGGCGCGCACCACGGCGAAAGCGCCGAGGCGCAGGCACTCGGGCTTGAGATCATCGGCCGCATCCGCGACCGTGCCGACCGAGAGTCGGCGGCCCGCGGTCTGAACTTCTCCTGCCTTGCCACCCCGGCGGAGGGCCTCTCCGGCCGCTTCGTCCGGATGGATGCCAAGCGCTTCGGCGTGATCCCCGGCGTAACGGACCGTGAGTATTACACGAACAGCTTCCATGTGCCGGTGTATTATCCGATCTCGGCCTTTAACAAGCTCCGCATCGAGGCACCCTATCATGCGCTGACGAACGGCGGCCATATCTCCTACATTGAAATGGACGGCGATCCGCTGCAGAATCTGCCCGCATTCGAGAAGGTCGTGCGCTTTATGGGCCAGTGCGGCATCGGCTACGGCTCCATCAACCACCCGGTCGACCGCGACCCGGTCTGCGGTTTTAACGGCATCATCGGCGATACCTGCCCGCGCTGCGGCCGCCGCGAGACGCCGGACCAGCCGTTTGAGCGTATCCGCCGCATCACGGGCTATCTTGTGGGCACGCTCGACCGCTTCAACAACGGCAAGCGCGCCGAGGAGCGCGACCGTGTCAAGCACGGGGTGACGGACTGATGCGCATTGCCGGAACGGTCTCCGAGTCTATCGTGGACGGACCGGGCCTGCGGCTGACCGTGTTCACGCAGGGCTGCCCGCACCGCTGCCCCGGCTGCCACAATCCGCAGACGCACGACCCGGCAGGCGGCCGCGAGGAAACAACAACGGCGCTGCTGGCTCGCTATACTGCAGACCCGCTGCTCGACGGCCTGACGATCTCCGGCGGGGAGCCGATGGAGCAGGCAGCGGAGTGCGCTGCGCTGGCAGAGGCCGTGCACGCGCTGGGCGGCAATGTCTGGGTCTACACGGGCTGGCGCTATGAGGCGCTCGTGCAGGAGTCAGACCCGGCGCGCCTGCGGCTGCTGGCGGCTGCCGATGTGCTCGTGGACGGACCGTATGTCGAGGCGGAGCGCTCTCTGGAGCTCCGCTGGCGCGGCAGCCGGAACCAGCGCCTCATCGACCTGAACGCGACCCGCAGGACCGGGAAGCTCACCCTGCTAACGGAATAAAAAAGCTGCTGCAGCACAATCGCTGCAGCAGCTTTTATGTCCGGGACTCAGAAAAGCTCTGATATATTCAGAGATCCCCATTAAAATGCCCAGTTGCCGTCGCGGAAGATCGGCACGGTGCGGCCGTCGCGCGTGTGCGCGTCGATGGACAGGTCGGCGGAGCCGATCATGAAGTCCTCATGCACCATGGAATCGTTGATGCCCTTGGCACGGCACTCGTCGAGCGTGTAGTTCTCAAAATTCTTGATCGTGTCGGCAAAGCCCATGCCGAGCGCCAGATGGCAGGCGGCGTTCTCGTCGAACAGCGTGTTGTAGAACAGCAGGCCGGAATTCTGGATCGGGGAGTTATAGGGAACGAGCGCGCACTCGCCGAGGTAGGAAGCGCCCTCATCCATGGAGATGAGCTTCTGCAGAAGGGCCTCGTTCTTTTCGGCATGGACCTCGACGGCCTTGCCGCCCTCAAAGCGGATGGAGAAGTTCTCGATAAGCTGGCCCTGATAGGACAGCGGCTTCGTGGAATAGACGATGCCCTCTGCCACGCCGCGCTTCGGGGAGATGAAGACCTCCTCCGTCGGGATGTTCGGGTTGAAGAAGCGGCCGAGCAGAGAGTTCTCGCCGCCGCCCTTGAATTCGGCGTCTTCGATCATGCCGACCTTGAAATTCGTGCCGTTCGAGCTGTGATACTCCAGCTCCGTGATGCCGAGGTCGTTCAGATAGGCACAGCGGCGGGCAAGGTCCTCGTTATGGGCCTTCCATGCGGCAACGGGGTCGTCGTCCACGCGGGAGGCGGCCAGAATGGCTTCCCACAGCTTCTCGACGGCCTGTGCCTTCGACAGGTTCGGGAAGAGCTTCTTGGCCCACGCGACGCCGGGGACGGCTGCGATGCACCACTGATACTTGTTCTCGATCTGGTCGCGGTACGGGCGGATGACCTTGTACTTGGCCTGACCGGCCTTGGCCATCTTTTCCTGATTGACGCCGCGCAGACCGTCCGGGTCCTCGGAGATCAGGTAGATGCGGCAGGGGATCTCGTCAACATAGTGCTGCCAGCGGGCCTCCTCCCAGTTTTCCAGCGTAGAGAGGTTCTTCTGGCTGCGCCAGCGGACATGGAGCTTCGTCAGCGGCTGATAGTCCCAGTCCACCACAACGCGCTTGGCACCGGCGCGGTAGCATTCCTCAACGACCATCTTTACGAATTCGGGCTGATCGAGCTCGGCGGCGATGAAGACCTCCTGACCCTTCTGGACATTGACGCCGACCGTGGCGATCAGCGTGGCATATTTGCGCAGTACGGACTTTTTCATATTGTCCTCCTTGTAATAATGAATGGAATCTATCGCTATTCTAGCAGAAACCCCACCGGAATGCAACCGAAAATGCATGCGGAAGTTTCTCGTTGCAAATTCCCGCCGGAGCGGGTAAAATAGAGAAAGAAATCCATACCACGGAGGAACCTATGACAAACGAAGCTTTTCAGGCGCTGCTTGCGCGCGGCCCCGTACTGCTCGACGGCGCGACCGGCTCGAACCTGATGCGCGCGGGCATGCCGCGCGGCATCTGCACGGAGGTCTGGGTCACAGAGCATCCGGAGCCTCTGCTGGCTCTGCAGCGGGACTATATCGCGGCCGGGTCACAGATCATCTATGCGCCGACGTTCTGCGCCAACCGGCGCGGGCTTGCACGCTGCGGCCGAGAGAACGATGTTGCGCTTCTGAACCGGCAGCTCGTTGCCCTGTCGCGCGAGGCGGCAGGCGGCCACGCGCTCGTGGCAGGCGACCTCACAACGACCGGTGTGCCGCTCGAGCCTGCCGGGACAATGACATATCACGAGCTGTTTGAGATTTACACGGAGCAAATTACGGCATTGGCCGAGGCCGGGGCCGACCTGCTCGTTGTGGAGACCATGCTCGGCATCGACGAGATGACCGTCGCCCTCGAGGCGGCGCAGAGCGTCTGTACACTGCCGGTCCTGTGCAGCATGACGGTGCAGGCCGACGGCAGCGGTTATTTCGGCGGGACCTGTGTCGAGGCCGTGGAGACGCTGCAGGAGCTCGGCGCGGCCGCAGTCGGCATCAACTGCTCCACCGGCCCGGACCAGCTCGAAAGCCTTGTGCGCAATATGAAGCAGGCCGCGAAGGTGCCGCTCCTTGTCAAGCCGAATGCGGGTATGCCGGAGATCTCGCCAGAGGGCGAGGCCATCTATTCCATGGGCCCGGCGGCATTCGCGCAGCATATGCGCACGCTGATCGATGCCGGAGCCGCGCTCGTCGGCGGCTGCTGCGGCACGGATCCGCGCTATATTTCCGCCCTGCGGGACATTTTGCCCAGATAATGCTCCGCCTGCTGCGCCGCCGCTGCGCCGTCCGAGACGGCCGTAACGATCTGGCGCAGCTGCTTTTCCCGCACGTCGCCTGCGGCAAAAACGCCCGGCAGGCCGGTCCGTGTCGTCTCGTCCGCGCAGTAATAGCCGTCCGGCGTCCGGCGGAGCTGCTCGCCGCCGAGGGCGGAGACAGGCGTGCGGCCGATGCAGACAAACAGGCCGCTGATCTCCAGCTCCCGGCCGTTCTGCAGGCGGATGCCGGTCAGGCGCTCACGGCCCAGCAGCTCCGTTACGATGCTGTTCCGGCAGAACGTCACATTGCTCTGCTTTTCCAACGCCGCCAGCTCTGCGGCAGATGCCCGGAACGTGCTGCGGCGGTGCACGAGCGACACATGGCGACACAGTCTCGACAGCAGCAGGGCTTCGCTGACGGCGGAATTGCCGCCGCCGACCACGGCGACGTCCTTCCCGCGGAAAAACGCCCCGTCGCAGGCGGCACAGTAGCTCACGCCGGGCAGCTCGTCCTCCTGCGGCAGCCCGAGCCTCCGCGGGCCCGCTCCCGTGGCGAGCACAACGGTCCGGGCAAGGACCGGCCCGCCGTCCGTCTGCAGCTCCTTTACGCGGCCGGTGAGCTGCGCGCTGCGGACGTCGGCCAGCAGAAAAATGGCTCCCGCGCGCTCCGCACCCGCTTTCATGCCGTCTGCCAGCGCGGCTCCGTCTGCGCCGTCCGGAAAGCCAGGGTAATTCTCAATGTGCTGCGTCTGCGCCATCTGCCCGCCGGGGCCGAGCCGCTCGAGAACGAGCACGTCCAGCCCGGCGCGGGCGGCATAGAGAGCCGCCGTGCAGCCCGCCGGTCCGGCCCCGACCACGGCCATGTCATAGCATCTCATGCTTCGCCGCTCCGCAGAAATTCTTCCAGCTCCGCCGGTGTTTTTGCGCCGGTCGTGCGCCGGAGCAGCCTGCCGGAGCGGAACAGCAGCAGCGTCGGGACGGTCAGCACGTCAAACCGCGCCGCAAGCTCGGGCTGGGCGTCCACATCGACCTTTCCGATGCGCAGCTCCGGCCGAGCCTCTGCCAGCGTCTCCAGCACCGGCGCAAGCGCACGGCACGGGCCGCACCACGCGGCAAAGAGGTCTACGAGCACCGGTCCCTCGGCCTGCAGGACCTCCTGCTCGAAATTTTCTTCCGTCAAAGGTAAAATCGGCATAAAAATCACTCCCTTCGGCGCTTAGTCTGCGCAGAAGTGAGCAATTCTATGTTTATAACGGCAGGCTGTCAAAAAACTTGCCCAGTTGAAAATTTCGGAGGGAAGAAAAGTGTGAAAGGAAACCGTCAGGGTGTCCTTTCACGTTCAATAATCCGCTGCGGCGGCAGAATTGCAAAATAATGCTACAAAATTTTATTTTGCAATTCTGAAACCAGCTTGGCGAAAAAGTCCAAAGGGACTTTTTTGACAAGCTGGTTCATAACGGAAGCGGAGCGTCGTTTTCGTAAGTCAGATAGCGGAAGCAATGGCCGCCGTCCTCCTGCAGGGGGCCGGTGTCCGTGCAGCGCCAGTTCGGGAGCCGGTCCAGATCGGGGAAAAACCGGTCGGCAGGCAGGTCGGCGCAAGTCTGCGTGAGCAGCACGCGGCTGCACCACGGCAGCAGCGCGCGGTAGACGCTCGCACCGCCGATGAGGCACAGCGAATCGGCCGGACGGGTACGCATGGCTTCCTGCAGAGCTGCAAGCGACGGAAACACCGCTGCGCCCGGCACGGAAAAGCCGGGCGTGGCCGAGAGGATCCAGTTCTCGCGGTTCGGCAGCGGGCGCGCGTGGGGGAAGGTGAGCAGGGTCTTGCGGCCATAGATCACGGTCTTCCCGGTCGTGAGCGCGCGGAAGCGGCGCAGGTCAGTGGGAATGGAGACAAGCAGATCGCCGTCCCTCCCGATGCCCCAGTTTTGCGTGACGTTGACGATGCAGTCCATGGCTCCTCCTAAATGGCGACGGGAATTCTGGCCGAAAACGGATGATAGCGGTAGTTCTCCACCCGCACGCTGTCCGGCGTGAAGGCATAGAAGTCCGTGACCGCGGGATCGAGCCGGAATTCCGGCGCGGGATACGGCTCCAGCTCCAGCATCTGCTCGACGAGTGGGACATGGCGGTCATAGATATGGCAGTCGGCAATCACATGCACGAGCTCGCCTGCGACAAGACCGCTGACCTGCGCCAGCATGTGCACAAGCACGGCATACTGCACGACATTCCAGTTGTTTGCCGTGAGCATGTCCTGCGAGCGCTGATTCAGAATGGCGTTGAGCCGGTTGCCGCTGACATTGAACGTCATGGAATAGGCGCAGGGATACAGAGCCATCTCGTGCAGATCGGCGAAATTGTAGAGGCTTGTCAGAATGCGGCGGCTGGCCGGGTTGTGCTTCAGGTCGTATAGCACGCGGTCGACCTGATCGAACTCTCCCTCCGGGAAGCGGTATTTGATGCCGAGCTGATAGCCGTAGGCCTTGCCGATGGAGCCGTTCTCATCGGCCCAGCTGTCCCAGATGTGGCTGCCGAGGTCGTGGACGTTGTTCGACTTCTTCTGCCAGATCCACAGCAGTTCCTCCACGCACGAGCGCCAGTAGGTGCGGCGCAGCGTCATGAGCGGGAATTCCTCCTGCAGATTATAGCGGTTCACCACACCGAAGCACTTGACCGTATGGGCCGGGGAACCGTCTGCCCAGCGCGGGCGAACGGACTGATCGGTGTCCCAGACGCCCTCGCGCAGGATGCGTGCACACGTCTCGCGGTAGAGCAAATCGGCGCGGCTCATTTTGCGGTGGATTCGAAGGTATAGGCGATGGAGCGATGGAACGTCTCACCGGCCTTCAGCACGGAGGAGCCAAATTCCGGATGGTTCGGCGTGTCGGGGCAGGCCTCCGGCTCAATGGCAAAGCCCTGATTCGGATGGAGCTTGCCCGAGAGGAATTCACCGGTGTAGAGCTGCAGGGCAGGGTAGTCCGTGTGCAGCGACAGGCGGACGCCGCCGTCCTCTGCCACAAGGGCGTCCGGGCCGTCGAGCACGAAGCCGTGGTCAAAGTTCTGCGCAATGGCGTGCGGCGTGCGGAAGTCGAACGGACCCTCGGCCGGGCGCAGCTCGCCGGTGGGAATGAGCTCGCCGTCCACGGGGATCCAGCGGCCGGCATTGATCTGCAGCGTCGTTCCGAGGATGCTCTCTGTGCCGCCGAGGTTGAAATACATGTGCGTTGTGGGCGCGAGGATGGTGTCCTTTGTGCTGACACCCTCAAAATCGAGGAACAGCCGGCTGCCCTCCACGCGATAGGTGACGTGCATCGTCAGCGCGCCGGGATAGCCCGCGTCGCCGTCCGGCGTGTGCAGCGTGAAGCGAACGGCCTGCTCCCCAAGGCATTCAGCTGCCCAGATGCGCTTGTGGAAGCCGACGCTGCCGCCGTGCAGGTGGTTGCGGCCCTCGTTCTGCTCGACCTGCACCGTCTTGCCGTTCAGCGGGAAGCGGCCGCCCGCAATGCGGTTGGCATAGCGGCCGACGATCGCGCCGAGATAGCTGGTGTCCTGCAGATAGTCGTCCGGGGTCTTCAGGCTGACCACGACATTGCGGCCCAGATAAGCAAGCTTTGTGACGGTCGCACCGAGGCTCATCACGGAGACGGAAAGCGTATCGGAAGAGATGGTATACATGCTGTAGCCATAGAAATCAGATAACTGGATCATAATGCTGCACTCCTTCCCGCCGGGGGCGGATCATAATATACAATTAAATTATAGCGTATTTTCGGCGCTCCGTCAACGGCGGTTATAGGGTCGGAACGTTTTTCATCCGGCTTTACAATGCTGCGGAAATATGCTATACTGAATAAGTTAAAAACAAAAAGCTTTTGTGGCTCCGGCAGGGCATATGTACAGCCGGAGATGGACAAGGGAATGCAGTGAGAGCCTGCAACGCCGACCGGCGCTGTATGTGCAAGACGCGAGCTCCATGGGCGAAAGCCGGTCATTGGGGCGACCTGAGAAGGCTGAGCGCCGCGTTGCGGGGGAGACCCGGGAGCACGAGTCAGAAGACCTACAGAAGCATGCGGCGCAGGTGCGCCATGACGCAGGAAAACGGCTGCGGCAGGGGGAACGAGGCCCTCTGCCGCAGTGTTTTTATTATTTTCGTATTAAGAAAGGAAGATTGGATCATGAAACGAATGATCGCGGCGATCCTTGTGCTGTGCATGGTGCTGTGCAGCATCCCGGTCGCAGCAGCGGCAAGTTTTGATGAGTTTTTTGCGGACGTTCCGGCGACCGTGGAAAACGACGCCTCCTATCCCTTTGCGGAGAGCGACGACGAGACCTGCCTGATATCCGGCAACAAGGGTATGGGGGGAACGACTTCCGCCCTCAAGCTGACCTTCCGGAGCGGCGGTACGTTCCGCTTCTCCTATAAGGTCTCCAGTGAGTCCAAATACGACTATATGGCGGTCACGAAGAACGGAACGGACCTGACGAAGTCCAATGCGACCTCGTATTCCGGTGCGATGACGTCCTTCCAGACCTACACGATGGAGGTCGCTGCGAATGACGTCGTGACCATCGGGTATTCCAAGGACTACAACGGCGATAGGAACGATGATACGCTCTATCTGAAGGACTTCAGCTGCAAAACGTACTATGGCGTCACGTTCACGGGCGCGCCTGCAGGCACGGCCTTTACGCTGACGGACAGCGCGGATGCTTCCTATGCCGTGACGGACGGCAAGGCCAGCGTTCCGGCGGGCGAGTACCGCTATACGGCCGAGGCCTTCGGCTATGCGCAGGCCACCGGCAGCTTTACCGTGACGGATGCGGCCGTTGAAGTCCCCGTGACCATGACGGAGCTTGCACGCCATAAGGCGGCGTTCTTGATCACGGGCCTTGCCGCAGGCACGACGGCGGACGTTACCGTGAAGCACGGCGACAATGTTATGCAGGCCGAGGAGGACGGCTCCTACCTGCTCTTCCCGGCGGACTATTCCTATCAGGTGAAGGCTGCGGGCTATAAGACGGCACGCGGCACGTTCACGCTCGGCGAGGCCGACACGACGGTCAAGGTCACCATGGTCCCCGGCATCGAGTGGGATGGAACGGTGGCAGACGGCTTTGCGGGCGGCACCGGTACGCAGGCGGATCCCTATCTCATCTCGAACGGCGAGGAGCTGGCCTATCTGTCCGCGCAGGTCGCCTCCGGCAATGCCTTTGCCGGAAAGCATGTGACACTCGCAGCCAATCTGGACATGGGCAATGTGGCCTTCACGCCGATCGGCAGCGATGCCCGCCGCTTCGCGGGCAGCTTTGACGGCGCGTATCACACGATCGATAATCTGCTCGTCTCGCAGACGACGGATTATGCCGGCCTGTTCGGCTGCCTGGATACCGGCGCGGCCGTACGCCGCCTGACGGTCCGCGGCAGCATCTCCGGCCGCGGCTATGTCGGCGGCATCGCCGGTCAGGCGGACAGCGCCACGATCGAGGCCTGCGCGAACTATGCCACGGTCACCGGTACGAGCCGGAATGTCGGCGGTATCGTCGGCCGTCTGAACGGCAAGTCCGCTGCGCGCTCGACCGTCCTGCGCTGCGCAAACTTCGGCACGATCAGCAATGGTACGAACAATTTCTCGGCCGGTATCGTTGGCACTGCCTACTATACTACGCTGAGCGAGTGCTATAACGTCGGCTCCGCCACCGGCAACCGCGTCGGCGGCATTCTCGGCCAGACGGATTCGAACACGACCGTGACGTCCTGCTACAATGCCGGTGCGATCACACTGGCGGCAGCGGGCAATTATAATTATGCTGGCTCGCTCATCGGCCAAAACGGCGGCTCCGTTTCGAACTGCTATTACCTCACGGGCACGCAGGCCATCGGCAGCGGCTCCGGCGACACGACTGCCCTCACGGAAGAGCAGCTGAAGTCGTTCGACACCGTGCTGAAGCTCGGCGGCGCATTCGTGAACGACGCGAAGAATCAGAACAGCGGCTATCCCGTCCTTGCCTGGCAGGATGCGGATGCCAAGCTCATCGTGGCGTTCTCCGTCAACATGACCGGCGCTTCCGTCCATGTCTACAATGCGCAGAACGTGGAGCAGACCCCGGAGGAGGACGGCACCTATCGCCTTGTCTCCGGCAACTATACCTATCTTGTCACGCGCGATGAGTGCGACGATGTGACCGGAAGCTTTACGATCGACGGCGCAGGCCGCACCATCACGGTCACCCTCTCGGTCCGCACCTATCCCGTCAGCGTGACGCTGACCCCGGCCGAGGCAAAGCTCATTCTCCGCGATGCCGATGGCAAGCAGTGGAACGCCGTGAACGGCGCATGGCGCCTGCCGAAGGGCAGCTACACCTATGAGGCGAGCCTGTTCGGCTACGAGACCGCGTCGGGCAGCCTGACGGTCACGGGCGAAAACGACAGCCTGCATGTCACGCTGCAGCAGGCGGCGCGCCATAGTGTGCGCATTGCCACCGTGAAGGCGGACGACGGCAGCGCGCTGAGCGGCGCGGACATTACCGTGACGCATGCCGAGGGCGGCGAGCAGACGGCGGTGAACGGCGTCTACAGCCTGCCGGACGGCACCTATTCCTATGCCGTCATGCTGGACGGCTATCTGAATGTGGCCGGTTCCTTCACGGTCGCGGGCAAGGATCTGACTGTTACGGTCAGACTCGAGGAGGGCAGCAATGTCTGGACGGGCAAGGCCTCCGATACCGCGCCGGAGACGAAGACCGAAAACGGCGTGACGTGGTACCTCATCAAGACGCCTGAGGAGCTGGCGTGGTTTGCCGCGAAGGTCAACAGCGGTGAGACGACGATCAACGCCCGTATCATGGTGAACCTCGTGCTCAACAGTGCAGAGGCACCGAAGGCCAACCGCTGGGGCGGCTTTGGCAAGTACAACTTGCAGTACAGCGGCATCTTTGACGGCAACGGCAAGACGATCAGCGGCTATTACAGCTGCGATAATGACGATACCTACGAATCTGCGATGGGCCTGTGCGGCTACCTCGGGGCAGACGGCGTGATCAAGAATCTGACGCTTGTCGGCACGATCGAGGGCGACGGCGCGATCGGCGCCTTCGCCAACCAGAGCTACGGCCGCATTGAGGGCTGCGTCAGCCGTGTGAACGTGACGAATGCGGCCTCCTACGGCGGCGTGACGGGCGGCATCGCCGCGCGCGTCTATGCCAGCGGTGCGATCGTGAACTGCGGCAACGAGGGCAGCGTGACCTGCACGCTGAGCAGCGCCTATTCCGACGCGAAGGTCGGCGGCATCGTCGGCGCAAGCTACGCGCCCATCACGGGCTGCTATAACACCGGCGCGATCAACGGCGGCAGCAACAACCGCGGCTATGTCGGCGGCATCGTCGGCTACACCGAAAACGGCAGCGTGCAGATCCTGAACTGCTACAATACCGGCTCCGTTACCGGCGCGACCTGCGTTGGCGGCATCGCGGGCAAGCACACCGGCGGCACGGATCCCACGGTCACGAACTGCTATAACACCGGCAGCGTCAAGGGCGCTTCCTGCGGCGCGCTCGTCGGCGAATATGCGGCCGAAATTCGGAACAGCTATTATCTCGAAGGCTCCGCCTCTGCTGCGACCGGCAACACGAAGGACGGCGTCAATGTCGAAGCGACGGCCAAGACCGCCGCGGAGATGAAGGAGACTGCCTTCGTTCTCGCGCTCGGCAATGAGGTCTTCCACCAGGATGACGGTCGCAACGGCGGCTATCCGCTGCTGGCATGGCAGGGCGGCACGCATGTGGTCAACACGGCGGCGGCCGAGGCCATTGCGCGCGCGGCGGAAAAGCTCACGGTCGAGCCGACGCTCGTCACCGAGAACTGCACGCTGGCGCTCGCTTCGACGGTCGAGGGCTTTGACGGCACGATCACCTGGGCCAGCTCGAACGGCGCGGTCATCACGCCGGAGGGCGTCGTGACGCTCCCGTCCACGGGAACGGTCTATGTGAAGCTGACGGCAACGCTGGCCTATGGCGGCGAGACCGGCACGAAGACCTTCCTCATCACGGTGAAGTCCCTGAAGGCGCAGAACGACGAGCTCGTCACGGCGGCCAAGTCCCTGCTGGACAGCAAGTCCACGCTGAACCCGGTCCCCGGTACGGATACGAACCTCTGCACCTATGTGGAAAACTATCTGAGCCGAAATAACCTTGACGGCATCACCGTCACCGTGAAGGATCCCGGCGCGCTCGATTATCCGATGGATGTGGCGCAGACGACCGGCATCGCGGCCGACGGCAAGATCACCTATTTCAACGCGGACCCCGCAACGCTGGGCCTTGCGGCGCACTTTGCCCGCGTCTCCGGCGTGGAGCTGACGCTTACGCGCGGCGAGAGCAGTGCGGATATCACGGCGATGGTCATCCTGAACTGGGATCTGGACATCGTCCGGGATTACCTCGAAAAGGCGGCGGCCTCCGTTACGTTCGATACCATCCGCAATCAGAATACAAGCGAAGCGGAGATTATCTCCGACCTGCAGCTCCCGCAGCGTACCGGCGCTTATCCGTTCGTCACGTTCGCCTGGACATCCGATTCCAAGCTGATCTCCATCGAGGGCAGCACGGCGGGCGAAGTCCTGACAGGCCGCGTCACACGCCCGAGCGTTGACACGAAGGTCCATCTCTATCCGACCCTGACGTTCCAGCTCAACGAGAGCTCGCTGCAGGCCGAGGGCTTCCGTCTGACGCTCCCGGCCGAGGATCTCGAGCCGCTGCGTCAGCAGATGCAGAAGGAGCTTGACGAGAACTATCTCGTCACGAAGCTGACCTATGTTGTGACCGGCGAGGTCATCGACCCCGAGGCTGTGAACGGCGACATCCAGCTCCTCACGGCACGCGCCACCGGCATTGAGAACTATGACGATTATAAGTTCATCGTTACCTCGGGCGATCCGGATGTGGCCGAGATCAACGCCTACCGCGCCAATATCTACCGCCCGATGCCCGGCGAAGCCGCGGCGGAGGTGACACTGACCGTTACCATGCAGCACAAGACAAAGGACGTCTCCGTGCAGAAGCAGATCGCCCTTAAGGTCCTGCCGCTGACAAAGGCGGAGCTTGACGATGCGCTGAACCTCATGGAGCAGGTCAAGGCTCACTACTGGGACGGCCTGAACGACGGAGCGAACGAGTCACAGTACGCCGTGACGAAGAGCCTGCACGCCTTCCGCGAGGCCGTTGCGGGCGAGAACGGCGGCCTGACGTGGCTGTATGACTACCGCGACGCGCATGGTGCTGGCATCGTGGCCGGAGATCAGGCGGATTATTCCTCCGTCGGCGGTCAGGAGCAGTATAACAAGTTCAAGTCCAGCAATCCGGCCGTCATTGCCCATGAGAATCTGGTGCTGACGCAGCCGAAGTACAACACGTCCGTCACTGTTGAGAGCGTGCTGGAGCATGCCGTCTTTGCCAAGTATGCCAAGAAGATTACGTCCGGTGCATGGTATGACGACTACTTCTCCAAGCTGACCGGTCAGAAGGTCTCCGCCACCATGACGGTCCTCGGCACGGACGGTCCGAACCCGGGCGGCGACCAGCCTCCCGTCAGGACGACGGTCACGGTCGTGCTGACCGGCGTGAACGGCGTCGGCGCAGTGGACCGCACGTTTGACACGACGTCGGACAAGACCGTGGCGGAGGCTCTGCAGGAGGGCCTTGGCGAGGACTACACGCTCACGGTCAGCGGCTATGGCTACATCGGCAGCCTGACCGGCCCGGACGATTTCAACGCCGCCAATGCGGGCGTTGAGTTCTGGGGTCAGTATTACTACATCGACGGCGCGTATGACACGTCCTCTCCGCTGACGGTCCCCGTCACGGACGGCGCAGTCTACGGCATCTTTGCCAACGAGAAGAACACGACCGGCGAAAACTACGGCTACAAGTACAATGTCTGGATCCACGAGCGCAGCGTTACCGTCGAGGCCGAGACGGCCTTTGACGTCACGGTCTACCAGATGCAGGGCAATACCGCCGTGCCGCAGGCAGGCGTCAAGGTCTACGCAGACGGCAATGTGATGGGCGTCAGCGATGAGAACGGCAAGGTCCTCTGCCGCTTTGAGCATGCGGGCGACTATGTGCTCACGACCGGCGACGAGCTGCACACCTACAGCCAGTGCCGCGTCCATGTGACGGAGAAGCCCTTCAAGGCGACGGTCACGGTCCGCTTGACGGGCGTGAACGGCATCGGCGCGATCGACCGCACGCTGGAGGTCTCTTCCTCCAGCACGGTCGCAGAGGCGCTGCAGCAGGGCTTCGGCGAGGACTATGTCCTCACGGTCAGCGAATATGGCTACATCGGCAGCCTGACCGGCCCGGAAGACTTCAACGCGGCCAATGCGGCAGTGGCATACTGGGGCCAGTATTACTTCGTGAACGGCGCGTATGATACGTCCTCCCCGCTGACGGTCCCCGTCACGGCCGGCGGCATCTACGGCGTGTTTGCCAATGAGTCGACGGCCGACTCCGACAGCTACTACGGCTATAAGTACAACGTCTGGTTCCACGAGACCGCGCTCACCGCAGCGGCGAGCGAGACGTTCACGGCAACGGTGTACCAGATGGGAACCGGTGTTGCTCCGGCAGAGGGCGTGCAGATCTTCTGCGGCGGCGAGCTGCTCGGCAGGACGGCCGCGGACGGCACGTTTGCCTGGCACTTTGACACCGAGGGTGTCTACGTCCTCACGACGGGCGACAGCAACCACACCTACAGCCAGTGTGTTGTCACGGTGACGGGCAAGGCCCCGGTGTGTGACGGCGGTGCGAACTGCCCGAGCCGCGCCTTCCCGGATCTTGATCCCGCGCAGTGGTATCACCTCAGCACGGACTATGCCATCACGAACCACCTGTTCATCGGCTTTGAGGACGGCACGTTCCGCCCGAACGGCCAGATGAGCCGCGCGATGTTCGCCATGGTGCTCTGGCGCGTGGCAGGCAGCCCGGCAAGCTCCGCGGCGCTCCCGTTTGCGGATGTCGCTGCCGATGCCTGGTATGCCGATGCAGTCCGCTGGGCCTATGCGGCCGGCGTGATCAACGGCGTGTCCACCACGGCGTTCGACCCCGAGTCCCCGGTGACCCGCGAGCAGATGGTCACGATGATCGTCCGTTATGCGGAAAAGATCGGCGCTGTCACCGGCGCACGCGATGATCTGTCGCAGTTCTCCGATGGGATGCAGGTCAGCTCCTATGCGCTCGCAGCGGTGCGCTGGGCAGTCGCCGTCGGCCTGCTGCGTGGTATGGACAACGGCCGCCTCGAGCCGCAGGGCACGGCGACCCGCGCAGAGGTTGCAACGCTGCTGATGCGCTTCGCCGCTCTCCGCAAGTAAGGCTATGGCGCAGACTGTCAAAAATCTGCCCGGCCGAAAATTACGGAGGGAAGGATAGTGTGAAAGGAAACCGTCAGGGTGTCCTTTCACGTTCAATCACCCGCCGCAGCGGCAGAATTGCAAAATCATACTGCAAAATTTGATTTTGCAATTCTGAAAGCAGCTTGGCGGAAAAGTCCGAAGAGGCTTTTTTGACAAGCTGGATTATGGCGCTCCCGTACCGCTCTGCGGCGGTGCGGGGATGCTGCGAAAATGGCGGATGCCGCATCGAGATTGATGTTGGCATCCGCCGCTTTTTGTGATATCATATTTGAGGAAACTCTGAATAAATCATCTGCGGTGGATGGCGGATATTTTCCGCCAATCCATCGGTTTGAAAAACTTGAAATACACAAAGTATTCCTGCATTTTTCAAACCTTGACTTGACAGAAAATCTCTCGCCATCCACTCTTGCTGATTTAATCAGAGCTTCCTTGAGCAACACCGCACGATATGCGATTGCTGAATTGTGCGGTGCAGCTTTGAAAGTGAGGGGAAGGCATGCAGGCTTTAAGCGGAAAGCTGTTTCTCTCCGGGATGGATGAAAATGCGGCTTCGCTGGCCCGGAAATGGGGCCTTGGGCTGGAGCTGACGGATTTCTGCGAGGCGCGGAAATTGGAAGAACCTGCGGCCATGGAGGCTGCGCGGGCGCGCTGCAGCGGGATCGGCTCTCTCTGGCTGCATGCGCCGTTTGCGGAGCTGTCGCCCTGCGCCATCGACCCGCGCGTGCGCGAGGTCGTCATGCTGCGCTTCCGGCAGACCGTGCAGGCGGCGCTGGCGCTCGGCATCCGGCGCATCGTGGTGCACAGCGGCTATATCCCGCTTGTCTATTTTCCGGAGTGGTTCACGGCCCGGTCCGTCGAATTCTGGCGGGAATTTCTCCGGGATGCCCCGGGCGGCCTCTGCCTTGCGCTGGAAAACGTGATGGAGCCGGGGCCGGACATGCTCGTGCAGATCGCAGCGGGCGTCGATGACCCGCGCTTCGGCCTGTGCCTCGATGTCGGCCATGCCAATACCCGCGTGAGCGAAACGCCGCCTCTGGATTGGATCGCGCCGATGGCCCCGTGGCTGCGCCATGTGCACCTGCACAACAACGACGGCGACTGGGACCTGCACGACGCGCTCGGGCAGGGCATGATCCCGATGCCGGATATCCTTGCCGCGCTGGCGGAGCAGTGCCCGGCGGCGGATTATACGATCGAAAATCAGAACTGTGAGCTCTCGCTGCGCTGGCTTTGCGCGCGGGGCTATCTGGAGGAACCATGACAGAGCAGGAATTTCAGACCTTTCTGCGCTCCATCCGCCCGGCGGACCGCGCCGCGATGGACGCTGCCGCCCGCCGTCAGGCGGAGCTGGCCAAGCCGCCGGGCAGTCTCGGCACGCTGGAGGATATCTCCATCCGGCTGGCAGGACTGACCGGTTGGGTGAAAAATCGGATCGACCGCTGCCGCGTGCTCGTGTTCGCGGCGGATAACGGCGTTACGGCCGAGGGCGTTTCGGCAACGCCGGTCTCGGTCACGCTCAGTCAGTCTATCAATATGACACGGCATATCACGGGCATGTCCGCCCTGGCAGCGGCCTTTGGCGATTCCGTCGTCGTGACGGACGTCGGCATCGACGCGGATGTCCGCTGCCCGGAGATCGTGGATCGGAAGATCCGCCGCTCCACCGGCGATATCGCGCGGGAGCCCGCCATGACGCGGGAGCAGGCACTGACGGCCATTTCCGTCGGCATGGAGCAGGCGCAGCGCGCCGCGCAGGACGGTATGCAGGCCGTCGGCATCGGCGAGATGGGCATCGGCAACACCACGACGTCGGCCGCCGTTCTGGCGGCGCTGACCGGCCTTGCGCCGGAGGAGCTGACCGGCCGCGGCGCGGGCCTGACGGACGATGCCTTCCGGAAGAAAAAGGACGTGATCCGGCGTGCGCTCACGCTGCACCGGCCGGACCCGGCAGACCCCGTCGGCGTGTTGTCAGCCGTCGGCGGTCTGGACCTTGCGGCCATGACGGGCGCGTTCCTCGGCCTTGCCGCAGCGCATGTCCCGGCCGTGGCTGACGGGCTCATCTCCGTGGTCGCAGCCCTGTGCGCCGTGCGCCTGTGCCCGGCTGCGCGGGATGCGATCTTCCTGTCCCATGCCTCAAAGGAGCCGGGCTACCGCTGCGCTGCGGAGGAGCTGGGCTTTGCGCCCTTCCTGCAGCTCGGCATGCGGCTGGGCGAGGGGAGCGGCTGTCCGCTGGCCTTTCAGGTGCTGAAGGCCGCCTGTGCCGTCATGAATGGCATGGCGACGTTTGCGGAGGCCGCCATCAACGACGATTATCTGGAGTCCATCCGCACGCCGGATGCGTTCCGGGTGGATACGCCATGAAAATTTTACTGGTCGGCGGCAGCAAAAGCGGAAAAAGCGGCCTTGCGCAGCGGCTTTGCGTCCGGCTTGCCGCTGGTGCACCCATGATCTACTGGGCGACGATGGAGCCGGTGGACGGCGAGGACCGCGCCCGCATCGCCCGCCATCTGGACGAGCGCGCGGGCTGGGGCTTCAGCACGGTCGAGTGCGGCCGGGCGCTGGAGCGCGCCGCACTGCCGGAGAGGGCTTGCGTGCTGTTTGACAGCGTGACGGCTTTGCTTGCAAACGAGATGTTCTCCGGCGCGCAGCCGGATGCCGCCGCCCCGGAGCGGGCAGCGCAGGAGCTGCTGGCGCTCAGCTGCCGTGCTGCGCATCTGGTCTGCGTCTGCGACGATATTTTCCGCGACGGTGCGGCCTATGACGAATGGACGGAGCGCTACCGCAGCGGCCTTGCGCGCGTCTGCCGCACGCTGGCGGCGGAATTCGACACGGTCTGCGAGGTCGTAGCCGGACTGCCGCATCTTTGGAAGGGGGAATTGCCGTGAAGCGCTGGTTCACGGGCTTTATGATGTCATGGGGCATGTTTCTGGCCATTCCGTGCCCGTGCCGCATCTGGGACGAGAAGGCGCGGCCGCACATGGTCGCCTGCCTGCCGCTCACGGGCGGCGTAGTCGGGCTCGTGTGGGCGGCGATGGCATGGCTGCTGCAGCGCCTCGGCTGCGCTGCGCCGCTGCGGGCGGTGCTGCTGGCCGCTGCTCCGTGGCTCGTCACGGGCTTTTTGCATCTCGACGGCTATATGGACGTCTGCGATGCCCTGCTGTCGCGGCGCGACCTTGCCACGCGGCAGAAAATTCTGAAGGATTCGCACTGCGGCGCCTTCGCCGTTATCTGCATGGTCCTGCTGGCCGCGGGCCAATGCGCGCTGTTTGCGGGTGCGCCGTGGCTGCGCCTGCTGCCGCTCGGAGCGATCCCCGTGGCGAGCCGCGCCTGCGCTTCCGTTGCCGTGCAGCGCCTGCGCCCGATGGGCACGAGCCAGTATGCCGCCATGCAGCGCGGAACGGGCCTGCAGCTCGTGTTCCCGCTCGTGTGCCTGCTGGCGGCCTGCGTTGTGCCGCCTGTGCTCTGCGGGGCGGCCGGGCTTGCGCCGCTTGCGGCGGCGGCGGGCTACTGCCTTGCCGTCTGGCGCGGCTTCCGGCAGCTGGACGGCATGTCCGGTGATATTTCCGGCTTCGGTCTGACGCTCGGCGAGCTGGCCGGGGCGGCGGTCTTATGTCTTGTGAGGTAAGAAAATGATCCTGATCTTGGGCGGCGCGTGGCAGGGAAAGCTCACCTGGGCGGCGTCGCATGGTATGGTCGGACCGGTGTTCGACCTGAAGGATGGCTGGCCCGAAGCGCCCGTGCGCTGCTGCCGCCATCTCGAAGCGCTGACGCGCGCGGCTTCCGACCGCGGCGAGACGGCGCAGCAGGTGCTGGACCGCCTGCTGCCGCTGACGCGGGATGCATTTGTCATCTCACGCGAGATCGGCTCCGGTGTCGTGCCGCTCGATGCGGCGGAGCGCCGCTGGCGCGAGGTGCACGGCGCGGTGCTGCAGGGCCTTGCGGCCCGAGCGGAGCACGTCAGCCGGATATTTTGCGGACTGGAGGAACGGTTAAAGTGAAATTGACCCTGATTCGGCATGGCCTGACGGAGGGCAACATCCGCAGGCTTTATTATGGCGCGATGGACCTGCCGCTGCTGCCTGATGGCATCGAGGCCCTGCACGCGCTGCGCGACGGCGGCGGCTATCCGGAGGCGGAGCAGTATTTTACCAGCGGCATGACCCGCACGGAGCAGACGTTTGCCGCCCTGTACGGCGACCGGCCGCACGGCACGCTCCCCGGCATGCAGGAGATGCGCTTCGGCGAATTCGAAGGAAAGACCTACGCGGACCTGAAGGACGACCCGGCATTCCGCGCGTGGTGCAGCGGCGATTATGAAAACAACGTCTGCCCCGGCGGCGAGAGCTGGAACGGCCTGACGGACCGCGCGCTGCAGGCGCTTGCCCCCATTCTGGCGCAGGGGAAGGACACGGTCATCGTCGCACACGGCGGTGTGATCGGCGGGCTGATGTACCGTTGGTTCCCCGGTATGCCGCACCGCTTTGTCTGGACACCGGACCCCGGTCACGGCTACCAGATCACATTTGAGGACGGAAAGCCCATTTCCTACTGCACCATTCCCGAGCACGGTACGCTCGGCCCGGACCCCGATACGAAGATCCCCCTGGGCGACTGAGGCCCATTCCCCGCGCAAATCAGAGAGAAAGAGGGCGCGTTTTCATGAAGGAATGTCAGAATTTGCAGGAATTTCTGCAGGCGTTTTTCCCGGAGAATGCGGAGCTGGATGGCTTCCGGAAGCGGCTCGCCGCCGATGCGACGCCGGACCGGGAGGGCCTGACCGAGGCGCTGCGGGAGCCGGATGCCGGGGAGCAGATCCGCCTGTTCGAGGGCGGTGACGCTGCCGGCCTGACTGCGGCCAGAAGCCGGGCCTATTCCGCGGCGTTCTATGACGCCTGCTTCCCGGAGGCGGACAGCGCGGGGCAGGCGCTTTCCCGTGAGCGGCTGCGCTTTTTCTACCGCGGCGCGGCAAATGAGCGCTACCTGCTCGCACCCGGTGTCTATCGCACCGGGGAAAAGCCGGAGGACTTCTATTTCCATGAGCTGCAGGTGCGCTGCCCGGCTCCGTTCGCGGGCCGCCGCTATCTGGAAAAGCTGACGTACATGCAGCACTACGGCGCGCCGACGCGCCTGCTCGATATCACGGCAAATCCGCTCGTTGCCCTGTATTTTGCCTGCGCAGCGGAGCCTGACTGCGACGGCAAGGTCATCGTGTTCTGCGTGGAGGCCGCAGATGTGGCCTATGCCTCCAGTGACCGTGTGCAGATGCTGTCCCATCTGCCGGAGCTGAGCCATGCGGATCAGCGCCATCTCGAGGCTCTGTCGTACCGCTACATGCTCCGGCCGGGCAAATTCCCGCAGAAGAGCAACCAGAAATATGACGACGCCGTCCTCGAGCGGCTGTATTATGACATTCAGAAGGAGAACAATGCCTTCACGCGCGATATTCGCCCATTTGATTTGCTGCGTCCTGTCTTTGTTCAGAGCAATCAGGACAACCCACGCATCCTTCGGCAGGACGGCGCGTTCCTGCTGTCGGGCCTCGACACGGACGAGGCGGACAGTGACCGGAAGCTGAGGAAGCATGTGCTCAAGGAGCTGCGGATCCCGGCAGGCTGCAAGGCGGCCATTGTGCAGCAGCTCGAACGGGTCAACATCCATCAGGCCTCCCTCTTCCCGGAGCCGGACACTGTGGCGCAGTATCTGCGCAGAAAATAAGTATGGAAAAATAAAGCAACGACCTCCGGCGAAGCCGGAGGTCATAACTTTATTTCAGACTATCCTGCGCGCGGTGGGTGATGGCGCCGTAATACTCCGGGCGGCGGTCACGGAACAGGCCCCATGAGCTGCGGCTCTCGAGCAGCGCGTCGAGGTCATAGGTCTGCAGCAGCACGGCTTCCGCATCACGCGGGGCGCACTGCAGCAGCGCGCCGGTCTCATCCGTCAGGAACGACGAGCCGTAGAAGCACAGCTCCGAGCGCTGGCCGCCGTTTTCGGGGCAGGGGAGCACGGCCTCCGTGCCGATGCGGTTGGCCGCAATGACGGGCATGAGATTCGCCGCGGCGTGGCCCTGCATGCAGCGCTGCCAGTGGGGCATGGAGTCACATTCCAGGATCGGCTCCGAGCCGATGGCCGTGGGATAGAGCAGCAGCTCCGCCCCGAGCAGGGCCATGGACCGCGCCGTCTCCGGGAACCACTGATCCCAGCAGATGCCGACGCCGATGCAGCCAAATTTCGTCCGGAACACGCGGAAGCCGGTGTCGCCGGGCGTGAAATAGAACTTTTCCTGATAATAATGGTCGTCGGGAATGTGCGTCTTGCGGTACGTCCCGAGCAGCGTGCCGTCCGCATCGATGCAGGCGACGGTATTATAGAAATTGTTGCAGTCACGCTCAAAGAAGCTGACGGGAAGAACGACGTGCAGCTCCTGCGCCAGACAGATTCCCATCTGCACGGCGGGATTTTCGGCCGTCGGCGTGGCATAGGCGTAAAAATCGTAGCGGCGCTGCTGGCAGAAATACTCCCGCTCAAACAGCTCCGGCAGCAGGACGACCTGCGCACCCTGCCCGGCGGCCTGCCGCACGAGGCGCTCGGCCGTGCGCAGATTTTCGGCGGGATCGGGGACGCAGCGCATCTGGATGGCTGCCACGGTGATATTTCTCATAATTTCGCTCCTTCCGGGATCTGCTGCGTGATGCAGTGGATATTGCCGCCGCCCGTCAGGATCTCACGGGCATGGACAGGGATGATGCGGCGCTCCGGGAACAGCCCGGCCAGAATGGCCGCGGCCTGCGCGTCCGACGCGGCGTTTTCGCCGCCGAATGCGGGCAGCACAATGGCTCCGTTTGCGCAGTAGTAGTTCACATAGGATGCGGCCAGCCGTTCGCCGGCCTCGCGGACGTCCTCGCCGTCTTCAAACGTATAGCCCTCGAGGTCCTCCTGCGTGACAAGGACCGGCACGCGGGGGATGGGCAGCTTATGCACGCGGATGCGGCGGCCCTGCGCGTCCGTCTCGCCCTCCAGATAACGCAGGCAGGCCTGCGAGCAGGCATACTGCGGGTCTGTGGGATCGTCCGTCCACGCGAGCACGACCTCACCCGGCCGCACAAAGGCGCAGACGTTGTCGACGTGCTCGTTCGTCTCGTCGCCGTCGATGCCGCGCGGCAGCCACAGGACCTTTTTCGCGCCGAGCATGCGGCAGAGTGCCGCGGCGATCTCGTCCTTCGTGAGCTGCGGATTGCGCCCGGCGCTCAGGAGGCAGGCCTCCGTGACGAGCAGCGTGCCCTCGCCGTCGCTGTGGACGGCGCCGCCCTCCATCACGAACGGCGCGGCATCATAGCCGCGGAAGCCGAGCGTATCCAACAGGCCGCCCGCGAAGGCATCGTCCTTCTCCCAGTGGGCGTACAGGCCGTCGACCTCGCCGCCCCAGGCGTTGAAGCGCCAGTTGACGCCGCGCACCGCGCCGTCGGCGGCCCGGCGGACAAATGTCGGGGCAACGTCGCGCGCCCAGGCATCGTCGCTGTCAAGGTCCAGCAGGCGGACGTTGGCCATTCCGGCGAGCATCCGTTCGGCCGAGGGGCGCGAGTGCGGATTCACGGCGACATAGACCGTCTCACTCTCGGCAATGGCGGCGATAACGCTGCGGAACGCTTTGCGTGCGGCGGCTGCGCCGTTTTTCCACGAGCCGGGGCGCTCCGGCCAGATCAGAATGCAGCCCTGATGCGGAGAGAACTCCGCGGGCATGGAAAAGCCGTCCTGCTGCGGCGTTGTTGGTTCATACTGCATAGGATTCTCCCCTTATATACCGCCCGGGGTGCGATGGCCCAGCAGGGCGGAGAGATTCTGCGCCGTTTCCATCACGGCGGCGCGCATGGAGGCAAATTCTGCAGCCGGTGTTCCGGCAATGCAGATGACGCCGATGGCGTAGCGGCATGGCCCGTCACCCTCGTAGATGGGCGCGGCCACGGATTTCAGGCCCAGCCGGTATTCCTCGTGCTCCTCGGCATAGCCGCCGCGGCGAATGGCGGGGAGCTGCGCCAGAAGCTGCTCCGGGGCCGTCACGGTGTGCGGCGTGCAGACCTGCAGCGGCCGCCTGCGCAGCAGGGCCTCGGCCTCATAGACCGGCATGGCGGACAGAATGGCCTTGCCCTGCGAGCTGGCGTGCACCGGCAGGCGCGTGCCCGTCTCCGAGGTCATGTGGAAGCCGCGCTGCGGGGCTTCGCAGGCGACGAGGATGAGCTCGTCGCCGGACAGGCGGGCCAGATGGACCGACTCGCCGAGGCGCGCGGCCATGGCGCGCAGATGGGGGCGGCAAAGCTCCGGGACGCTCCAGCCCTGCCGGACGGCGCTGCCCAGCTCAAAAAGATGATAGCCGAGGCGATATTTCCCGTCGGTCGGATTCTGCTCCACGACGGCGGAGTCCAGCATGGTGGCAAGCAGTCCGTGGATCGTGCTCTTGGCCCAGCCGGTCCGCTGCTCCAGCTCGTGCAGCGAGAGAGGGCTGTCCGCCTCCCAGAAGCAGTCCAGCAGGCGAATGGCCTTTTCAATGGAGTGAACGCGTCTTCCGCGGCTTTCCATAACGGCCTCCCTCAGGCGCGGAGCGCTCCGGTGAGCGAAAGGATCGCTTCCAGAACGCCGCCGCCGATGGCAAGTGCCTTGTCCGAGACAAGGTCGCAGTATTCGCGCTTTCCGCGCGGGTCGACATCGCCGGACTTCATGCCGCGCGTGACGGGGGTGCCGTCCGGCAGGATGCCGCGCAGCATGCCATCGATCTGGCAGAGCATGGGCACGCCGTTTACCGTACCGGCTATGTCGCCCGTGCGGACAGATGCGCCGATCTCGAGCTTCTGCACAAAAATACCATCCGACGGGGCACGCAGCACGCGCTCTCCGGCAAAGCCGCCGATGAGGCCGGGAATGTTCGTGTTCGGCAGGGGAGAGCCGTGATACAGCGCCCGGCCGAGCGTGTGGCCGCGCATGGTCTCCACGGCGGCATGGCAGTCTTTGCCCGCCGTGAAGCCGGGCCCGACGCCGATGACGCAGGGCGCGTCCGTGATGTGCGTGCCGAGATTCTTCTTGGCCAGAATGGCGTCGACAACGACATCCGGGCGCAGGGCCGTGCGGCACTTCGCCTCCGGATCGGCCAGAACGGGGATCTCTCCCGCGGCCAGGATGACGGCGGCGTTCTCCGGTGCGGCGCAGAAGCGAGCCGTGACGTCCTCGACCGTCATGCTGCCGTAGACGATGGCCTGCGAGAAGCAGACGGTCCGCCGGATGGCGGTCGGCTGCGGAAGGTCCGTCATGACGACGGAAAGATGGGCGTGGTGCAGACGCAGCGCAATGCCGGAGGCGAGGTCTCCGGCGCCGCGGATCAGAACGAGCATGATACGATCTCTCCTTTTCGTAGGCTGGCAAGGACGGCCGGGCAGTGCAGACGGGCCAGCAGGGCCGTGCCGTCGGCGGCATCGGCCTGATTGAGCAGCACCCGCGTGTGAAGTGCCTCGGCCTCGAGCACGCGGGCGGCGCGCTCCGGCGTGGCGATATCCTCCGGCGTGCAGCCGGCCAGCCCGGCATAGCGCTCCGGCCGGTGCGCAGCCTCTGCAATGGGGCGGCCAAGCCCCGTCAGCCCGAGCACGGCGATGACCTGCCCGGCCTCCTGCGGCAGGACCGGCTCATGGGGCAGGTGGGCCTTGAGCGGCAGCCCGCGGGAGCCGTCGGCCTCCACGAGCACATAGTCGGCAAGCGTACAGAGCTCGGCCCAGCTCTGCTCCGGCGGACCGAATTTGCCGTCGCCGCACGGCGTTCCCACGATGGCGGGCGTGCCGGGCGCAACGGCGCAGACGCGCGTCTGCAGGGCAGGGACCTGCCGCATATGCGTCGAGGTCGCGATGATGACGCGCGCGGCGGAAAGCTCGTCCGCCAGACGGCAGACGAGGGAGGTCTTGCCGCCGCTGCCCATGACGGCAGTCAGGCCGGGGCGAATTTCCAGCGCTTCGGAAAATAGCATAACAGGACACGACTCCTTGTGATCTCTTTGCCACTGACTATAACACATTCTGCCCGATTCGTCAACTCCGCCGCGCTTGACGCGGCCCGCCCGGTGTGGTATACTAAATCTATGAATGAGAAATTAAGGCCGGTTATCAGCATCCGGATCTTTCGGGAAACAAAATGCTTTGGCCCCGGTGTTGCGGAGCTCCTGCGCCATGTGCGTGAGGCGCATTCCCTGCGGGGCGCGGCCATGACCATGGGCATGGCCTATTCCAAGGCATGGACCATCGTAAAGCAGGCGGAGCGCGAGCTGGGCTTCCCACTGCTTGTCTCGGTGACGGGCGGGCGGCACGGCGGCGGCGCGGAGCTTTCCCCAAAGGCCGAGCGTCTGCTTGCGGCCTATGGGGACTACTGCGCCCGGGTGCGGGCCTTTGCCGCCGAGGAATTCGGCCGCGCGTTTGCGGAATTCACGGAGGAGCCGCAAGCGGAATCGGAATAAGGAATCGGAATAAACAGAAAAACCGGGCGATCTCGCCATGCGGGATCGCCCGGCATATTTTTGTGCGGAATTATTCCTGCCCCTCGGGCTTCTTTTCCTCCTTGGGAGAATCGTCGCTATTGGCCCACTCATCGGCCTTTTCCATGCCGACCTTGGCCGTGCGGATGAGCATCTTGCCCAGACCTGCGAAGGCGTGACCCAGATCGGAACCGGCTTTCTTCCATTCCTTCTTGACGTTTTCGTTATCCATTGTGAACGCCTCCTTTCTGACCTTTAGTATATCCCGGAATCGGAGATTTGTCAATGCGGCACGGTTCTTTTCTGCACCCGGCGCGCATATATCCTTCTGCGGAGGTGGAACCATGCGCAAAACGGGAACGGGCAGGCTGTGGACAGCGGCCGCTGCTGCTGTTTTCTGGACGGGCGCGGTGCTTTCCGGGCTTCTGCTGCTGCCTGCGCTCGTATGCTGCGGCCTGAGCCGCCTGATCTGGAGCGCGGCGGAGCGGCTGCAAATTGCGTTAACATTACACGGGAATCCAGACTGCCAAAAAATCTGCCAGGCCAAAAGTTTCGGAGGGAAGAAAAGTGTGAAAGGAAACCGTCAGGGTGTCCTTTCACGTTCCATAACCCGCCGCAGCGGCAGAATTGCAAAATAAGATACAGCAAAATATTTTGCAATTCTGGAAGCAGCTTGGGAAAAAAGCCCCAGAGGGACTTTTTGACAAGCTGAATCATCACCCCTTGCGTTTCGGGCGAAAACAGAATATAATGATGTCGACGAAACCGAGCGCGTGGCGCATGGAGGAACCATGAATATTTTTCTGACGCTTGCCTTCCTGTTTTTCATCGGTGCAACGCTGGGCTGGGTGCTGGAGCTGCTGTTCCGCCGCTTCTTTTCCTCGGCGAACCCGGAGCGGAAGTGGATCAATCCCGGCTTCTGCGTCGGGCCGTATCTGCCGCTGTACGGCTGCGGCCTGTGCTTTCTCTACCTGATCGCCTCGCTGGAGCAGTTCAGCATCATCCGCGACCCGTTCTGGAATCGCGTGGTCCTGTTCCTGATCATGGCGGTATGCATGACCGTGACGGAATATTTCGCCGGTCTCATCGCCCTCAAGGGCTTCCATGTCCGCCTGTGGGACTACAGCAAGCAGTGGGGCAACATTCAGGGCCTCATCTGCCCGAAATTTTCGCTGGCGTGGGCCCTTCTCGGCGCGGCGTATTATTTTCTGATCCATCCGCGTATCCTGCACGCTATTGACTGGCTTTCGCGCAATCTGGCGTTCTCCTTTGTCATCGGCCTGTTTTACGGCGTGTTCCTCATCGACGTCGTCTACTCCACGAAGCTCATCCACCGCATCAAGAAGCTCGCAGATGAGAATGAGGTTTTCGTCAAGTATGAAAACCTCAAGGCACACGTCCGCAGCGTGCACGACCGCTCCGCGCAGAAGGCAAGCTTCTTCTTCCCACTGCGCTCGGAGCGCCCCTTGAACGAGCATCTGCGCGAGCTGCGTGAAACGTTGGAGCAGCGCCGCCGCACGGGAGGGAAAAAGCATGCCGGATGACCGCAAAGAGCTCATTGCAGCCGCGGCAAGGCGGCTTCTCCTGCGCCGGGACGGCAAAAAGCTGACCGTGACGGATATTGTGAACGAATGCCATATCACAAGACAGACGTTCTACTATCATTTTGAGGATATCCCGGATCTGCTGCTGTGGATGATGAAGCGAAACCTGAAGCGCAACATGCAGGAGGCCTCCATGCAGAGTACGCCGGAGGAGAGCCTGAAATACCTGATCACGCTGTCGCTCAGCTCCCGTCTGTTTGTGGAAAAGGCCATGCACGCCGGCTATCGGGAAGAGCTGGAGCGGCTCGTGACGCAGTCGTTCAACTCGCTCATCGAGCGCATCCTGCGGCGGTGGCATTTCCCGCCGGGCTGCACGCGCGAGCAGATGAGCCTGATGCTGCGCTACCATCTCAACGCTGTGGTGGGCCTGATGCGCAGCTGGACGGAGGAGGACTCGGCGCACATCGACGAGACCGTGCGCGATATCTACCGGATGATGGCAGCCAGCATGAACGCCTTTGCGCCGGGCGGTGCGACGCGCCTGCCGGAAAAATTGAAGGATTGAAGGATTTGACAGCTGAGTCGAAGTGTAAAAAACCTTTACACTTCGGCTTTTTTGTCTATACAGGCCTGCGAAAGTGTAAATTGCGTTTCCCGGGCCGACGGGGTAAAATACGGGAGCAAACGGAAAGGAGTGCTGGAACATGGAACAGGACATGCTGGCGGGAAAGCTGGCAGAGGTAGACGCCCAGCTTGCGGGCGTGCATGCAAAGCTGCAGTCAGCCGCGCAGATGGAAAGCGCCGAGCTGGATGCCGCCATTGCGCAGACGCGCGAGGAGACGGCACAATGCGCCCATGCGCTGGCGGAGCGCCTGCGCCACAGCCGCGCGCATCAGGTCGGCGAGATCGCCGATGCGTTTGAGGAGATCCGCGAAATTGTCCGCCGCGTGCAGACCGAGGTCCGGCGCGGCGATGAGAGCGGAGAGGAGATGCAGCTCCTCTTCGCGGAATATGCGATGGACTTTGCCATGCAGGCGGCGCGCCATGCGCTGCTTGTGGCGCTCGAGGCCATCCGGGATGAACAGAGGAAAGGAAGTGCTGCAGAATGAAGGAAGTCAAATCACCGAAAAAGCCCCTGCTGTATTACTACGGCATCGTGCTTCTGATCATTGCGCTGTTCAATCTGCTTGTAACGCCGCTGCTGAACCGCCGCAGCATCGAGGAGGTCGACTACGGCACGTTCATGAGCAAGATCGAGGCCCAGCAGATCGAAAAGGTCGAGATCGACGACGATGAGATCTATTACACGGAAAAGGGCGGCAAGACCGTCTACTGCACGGGCGTCATGGACGACCCGAGCCTGACGGAGCGGCTGTATGCCTCCGGCGCGACGTTCAGCCGCGATGTGCAGAAGACGATGTCGCCGCTGCTGAGCTTTTTCCTGACGTCCATTGTGCCGCTGCTGCTGTTCCTGGCGCTTGGCCGTTATGTGGGCAGAAAGCTCGTGGAGCAGGCGGGCGGCAAGAACGCTATGGCCTTCGGTAAGAGCAACGCCAAGGTCTATGTGCAGTCCACGGCCGGTATCCACTTCAGCGATGTGGCAGGCGAGGACGAGGCCAAGGAGAGTCTCGCGGAGATCGTCGATTATCTGCACGATCCGAAGAAGTATACGGACGTCGGCGCCTCCATGCCAAAGGGCATCCTGCTCGTCGGCCCTCCGGGAACCGGCAAGACCATGCTGGCCAAGGCTGTCGCGGGTGAGGCAAATGTACCGTTCTTCTCCATTTCCGGCTCGGAATTCGTCGAGATGTTCGTGGGCATGGGCGCATCAAAGGTGCGCGATCTGTTCAGTCAGGCCAAGGAAAAGGCCCCGTGCATCGTGTTCATCGACGAGATCGACGCCATCGGCAAAAAGCGTGACGGCCAGTTCGGCGGCAACGACGAGCGGGAGCAGACCCTGAACCAGCTGCTGACCGAGATGGACGGCTTCGAGGGCAACAACGGCGTGATGATCCTCGCCGCGACGAACCGCCCCGAGTCACTCGATCCGGCGCTGACGCGTCCGGGCCGCTTTGACCGCCGTGTGCCGGTCGAGCTGCCGGACCTGAAGGGCAGAGAGGCCATCCTGCGCGTGCATGCACGCAAAATCCGTGTGGGCGACGATGTGGACTTCCACACCATCGCGCGTATGGCGGCGGGTGCTTCCGGCGCAGAGCTTGCCAACATCATCAACGAGGGCGCGCTGCGCGCCGTGCGCGACGGCCGCAAGACCGTCACCGAGGCGGACCTTGAGGAGAGCATCGAGACCGTCATCGCGGGTTATCAGAAGAAAAACGCCGTGCTGTCGGATCATGAAAAGCGCGTCGTGTCCTATCATGAGATCGGCCACGCGCTCGTGGCGGCCCTGCAGACGGACTCCGCGCCCGTGCAGAAGATCACGATCATCCCGCGCACGTCCGGTGCGCTGGGCTACACCATGCAGGTCGAGCAGGGCGAAAAGAACCTGATGACCCGCGGCGAGCTTCTGGCCAAGCTGGCCACGCTGACCGGCGGCCGCGCGGCCGAGGAGGTCGCGTTCGGTGAGATCACGACCGGCGCTTCGAACGACATCGAGCAGGCCACGCGCATCGCGCGCGCCATGATCGCGCAGTACGGCATGACGGATGAATTCGACATGGTCGCCATGCAGACCACGCGGAATCAGTATCTGGGCGGCGATACGTCCATGAGCTGCTCGGAGCAGACGCAGCGCGAGATCGACCGCAAGGTCGTTGAGCTGGTCCGCACGGAGCATGAGCGGGCGCACAGCCTGCTGACGGAGCACCGTGCGCTGCTGGATCAGCTGGCGCAGGTGCTGTATGAAAAGGAAACGATCACCGGTGAAGAATTCATGCGGATCCTTCACGCGGCGCAGAAGGAGGAAGAGCATCATGCGTGACCGTTCCGGCTTTGGCTGGCTGGCGCTCATCGTCAGCATCCTGCTCGTGCTGCTCGGCATTGCGACCTTTATCTGGCCAGAGGCGGCGCTCGAGAGCTTTGTGATGGTCTATGGCGTACTTGCCGTGGCCACGGGAATCATGGACATTGCGTTTTATGCGCGCGTGGAGCGCCACACGGGCTTCGGCCCGATGACGGCGCTTGTCAGTGGTATTCTGAGCGTGATGTGCGGCTTCATGCTGCTGGTCTATCCCTCTGCCGGGCAGTGGGCCATGACCCTGCTGTTCCCGTTGTGGTTCCTGACGCACTGCATCTCCAACCTGACGCACCTGAACTGGGTGCGCCTTACGGCGGGCCGCGTGAACTATACGATCTCGCTCGTTCTGAACATCCTCGGCATCGTGCTGGCAACGCTCATGCTGCTGCATCCTGTGCTGTCGGCCGTTTCCATGAGCCTGACGATCGGCTTCTATCTCATCCTGCTGGGCGTGGACGGCATTGTGCTGGCGCTCAGCAGCATGGGCAGATAATTTCTGAAAGGAAATCCTGTTATGCTTAGACTACTCAAACAAATGAAGGCGAAACAGTGGATCATGGCGCTGCTGTGCGTTGCACTTATTCTGGGCCAGATCTACTTTGACCTCCGCCTGCCGGATTATATGAGCGATCTGACCGTGCAGATCAAAACGCCGGGCAGTACCGTTTCGGACGTGCTGCACACCGGCCTTGAGATGCTGGCCTGCACGCTCATCAGCGCGGTAATGGCCATCCTCTGCGGCTATCTCAATGCACAGGTCGCGGCAGGCTTCAGCTATCACATCCGCGAAAGCGTGTTCCAGAAGGTCGCGGACTTCGGCCAGAAGGAGATGCTGGAATTCTCCGTGCCGAGCCTCATCAACCGCACGACGAATGATATCACGCAGATCCAGATGTTCGTTGCCATGGGCATGCAGACCATGATCAAGGCCCCTGTCATGGCCGTGTGGGCGGTCATCAAGATCGTCAACAAGAGCTGGACACTGTCTGTGATCATGGCGGGCTTTGTCGTGGCGCTGCTGGTCCTGATGCTCATCGTGGTCCTCGTCATTCTGCCGCGGGTCAAGCGCGTGCAGAAGCTGACGGATAACATCAACCTCATTTCCCGGGAAAATCTGACCGGCATCAGCGTGGTCCATGCCTACAATGCCGAGGAATACCAGGAGGACAAGTTCGAGAAGGCCAACGATGTTCTCATGCGCACGCAGCTGTTCAACCAGCGCGCCATGGCGCTGCTGATGCCGGCGGTCGGCCTTGCTATGAACGCCCTGTCGCTGACGATCTACTGGGTCGGCGCGGCCATCGTGAACCGCGTTCCTGCGGTGGACCTTGCCGGGCGCATTTCGACGTTCGGCGACATCGTGGTGTTCGGCACCTATGCGACGTATATCATCATGTCACTTATGATGCTCGTCATGATCCTCGTTCTGCTGCCGATGGCGCAGGTCTCTGCCGTCCGCATCAACGAGGTGCTCGATGCGCCGATCTCCCTGCATGAGGGAAAAACGACCGAAGCCCCGGAGCAGGGGACCGTGGAATTCCGCGATGTCTCGTTCCGCTATCCGTCGTCGTCCGGCGATGTGCTCGAGCATGTGAGCTTCCGCGCAAACAAGGGCGAGACCGTCGCCTTCATCGGCGCGACCGGCAGCGGCAAAACGACGCTTGTCAGCCTTGCGGCCCGCTTCTATGACGCAACGGAGGGGCAGGTGCTCATCGACGGGCAGGATGTCCGCAGCTACAGCTTCGATGCGCTCTACGACCGCATCGGTTATGTGACGCAGCGGGCCATTGTGTTTGCGGGCGACGTGCGCAGCAATGTGCTGTTCGGCGAAAGCAGCGCCCCGCAGGACGACGAGTCCGTGCAGCGCGCGCTCTCGCTGGCGCAGGCCACGGAATTTGTGGACAAGCTGCCCGGCAAGCTCGATGCGCCGATCGCACAGGCGGGCGCAAACGTCTCTGGCGGCCAGAAGCAGCGCCTTTCCATCGCGCGCGCACTGGCCCGCAAGCCGGAGATCCTCATCTTTGATGATTCGTTCTCCGCGCTGGATTACCGCACCGATGCCAGCCTCCGCGCCGGTCTGGCGCGCGAGCTGAGCGACACGACCTGCCTGATCGTGGCGCAGCGCATCGGCACGATCCGTCATGCCGACCGCATCGTCGTGCTGGACGAGGGCCGTGTGGCCGGGATCGGCACGCACGACGAGCTGATGAAGAACTGCAGCGTTTACCGCGAGATCGCCATGTCGCAGCTCTCTGCGGCGGAGCTGGAAAAGGAGGGAGTCTGATGGCAATGGGACCGATGGGCAGGCGCGGCATGCGCCCTGCCGAGAAGAGCAAGCGCGGCTTGCGCGGCGTGCAGCGTGAGCTGTTCTCCTATTCCGAGAGGATCAAGCTCCCGATGCTGATCGCGCTGGTGCTCGCGGCCGCGGGCGCGGTGCTGACGATTCTCGGACCGAATCAGCTCAGCAAGATCACGAATCTGATCTCCGATTCTCTGATGGGGGAGATCGACCTTGCGGCCATTGGCCGCGTGGCGGGCGTGCTGCTCGGCATCTATGCGCTCAGCGCCCTGCTGACCTATATCGAGCACTATATCATGGCGACCGTGACGCTCGGCCTCTCGAAGCAGATGCGCCGCGACCTGTGCGCCAAGATCAACCGCGTGCCCATGAGCTACTTCAACCGCATTGCGCACGGCGATATCCTCAGCCGCGTGACAAACGATGTCAGTACGCTGCAGCAGGCCCTGTCCAACAGCCTGCCGTCCATGATCAGCGCCGTGGCCCAGCTTACGGGCTGCGTCATCATGATGTTCGTGACGGAGTGGCGCATGGCGCTGGCAGCCATCGCGGCGACAATGATCGGCTTTGTGTTCATGTTCATCATCATGAAGCGCTCGCAAAAATACTTTGTCGACCGGCAGGAGAGCCTCGGCACGCTGAACGGCTATATTGAAGAGATGTATTCCGGCCATGACGTCGTGCGCATTTCGCGCGCGAATGACAGGATCAAGGAGACGTTCCGCGGCATGAACCGCGCCGTCTATGAGGCGAACCGCAAGAGCCAGTTCCTGTCCGGCATCATGCAGCCGCTGATGAATGTCATCGGCAACCTCGGCTATGTCGCCGTGTGCGTGCTGGGCGCTGCACTCGTGATGAACGGCAGCATCAAGTTCGGTGTCATTACGGCCTTCATCCTCTATGTGCGCCTGTTCACCTCGCCGCTGACGACGATCGCGCAGGGCATGACGCAGCTGCAGTCCGCCGCGGCGGCGGGCGACCGCGTGTTTGATTTCCTGCAGGAGCCGGAGCTGCCGGACGAGTCGAAGAATCTGCCCGCGCCGCAGCCGGTGCGCGGTGAGATCGAGTTTGACCACGTCTGCTTCAGCTACCCAGATCACCCGGAGAAGACGATCATCCATGATTTCTCTGCCCATGTTGCGCCGGGGCAGAAGGTCGCCATCGTCGGTCCGACCGGCGCCGGAAAGACGACGATGGTCAATCTGCTCATGCGCTTCTATGATCTGGACGGCGGTGACATCCGCATCGACGGTATCTCCACAAAGGATATGAGCCGCGAGGAGGTGCACGGCCTGTTCGGCATGGTCCTGCAGGATACCTGGATGTTTGAGGGCACGGTCCGCGAGAATCTTGTCTACAACAGGACCGGCGTTTCGGACGAGACGCTGGAGCGCGCCTGCCGCGCCTGCGGCATCTATCACTTCATCGAGACGCTCCCGCACGGGTTTGACACGGTCCTCAGCGAAAACGTCGCCATTTCTGCCGGACAGAAGCAGCTGTTCACCATTGCCCGCGCCATGGTGCAGAACAGCCCGATGCTCATCCTCGATGAGGCAACGTCCTCCGTCGATACCCGCACCGAGCTTTTGACGCAGCGGGCCATGGATACACTGACGGAGCACCGCACGAGCTTCGTCATTGCCCACCGCCTCTCGACGATCAAGAATGCGGACCTCATCCTCGTGATGAAGGACGGCGACATCATCGAGCAGGGCACGCACGAGAGCCTGCTGGCCGCAGGCGGCTTCTATGCCGACCTCTATAACAGCCAGTTCGAGCAGGCGTCCTGAACGGAACGAAAACAGAACCGCCGGAGCCGCTGCGAGGCAGCCGCTCCGGCGGTTTTTGCCATAGATTCTCCGCATGGGCATCAGCCGGTCTTGCCGGATTGACAGGATCGCCCTTCCGACATATAATAAAAATGGTACGATTTTCCGCTTCCCTGCAGCAGAAAACCGCAGATATGCGGACCCGTTCCCCAAAGCCTGGAGAACTGCCGCCCATAGTTGCCATCCAGTATGGCAGCCGGACAAAGAAGCATGGGCAGTATATCAACCCGAATGGGAAGGTGCAGGGCCGTAAAGCAAAGCAGAAGGAGGAAACCAATGAACATCACGATCCGCCGCATGCGGCCTGATGACGTGGACGCGCTGTACCGCCTGCTGTCCGATCCGGCGGTCATGCGTTATCTGGAGCCGCCCTATGACCGGGCACAGGCCGAGGTGTTTCTGCACACGGCGGGATTGGTGGAGCCGTCGCTCGTGTATGCCGCCGAGGAGAACGGCGCTTTTCTCGGCTATGTGATCTATCACGCATATGATGCGGAAAGCGTGGAGATCGGCTGGGTGCTGTTCCCGGAATCCTGGGGGCGCGGCTATGCCTCGGCGCTGACAGACCTGCTGATCGGCCGCGCGCGGCGGGAGCAGAAGGACGTCGTGCTCGAATGTGTCCCGGCGCAGGAGGCCACAAAGCGGATCGCGGTCAAAAAAGGCTTTCACGACTGCGGGATCAGCGACGGACTGGCGGTATACCGGCTATGCGGCAAAAATCAAAATGCGGGGAGCAGCTGATCCGTGCCGACAATTCGCAGGTCTATGACCGGCAGGGCTATCTCGACCGGGTGCTGTCCTCCTCGTATTCTCTGCAAGAGAGCGACGGGCGCTATGCAGCCTATCTGGAGGAGATTCATGCGATCTTTGACCGCTGGGCAGAGAACGGCCGGATCGTGATCCCGACGGCAACGGTCGCGTACGTCGGGGCGTATTCGGCGGTTGGGGAATGAAGAATGAATCATGAAGACTGAAAAGTGAAGAATACAGGAAAAAGACCTGTCGACGAACGTCAACAGGTCTTTTTCCTGGCGGAGAACAAAGATTCGTGCGATAAGGAACAGGTGCCAAACTCGAAAAAGCTAGAGAAACAAGCTAGTTGGATATCGAAAGATTATATGTGCATAGATAAGACCGGCGTGCGTTTTGTGGTGAAAGCTGTCAATCCCACAGGGCAGAAAAATGGGTACGGTAGAATTTTGCCATCTCGTCCCCTTCGTCCGTAATATGATCCCTGATATAATTTGCGTGTTCCTTCTGCTCTGCCGGATCTATTTCAGCATATCTGTGGATGACGATATTGCCGAGGGATTCCTCCCGCAGAATTTCGCTGTATACATCGGCAATACGCTCGCATTGAGATACGGGAACATCATGTTCACTCTCCCATGAGTGCCCTTTCCCGTGTGTCAGTCCATCCATCGAGTCAAGAAGATAAATATAACCTTGTCGGCCCTTGTAGAGGGATTCCAGCTGATTTGGAAAACGCTCAAAATAGTGCTGCCTGCCGTCCGCACCAACGCCCATGGTGACAAAGTTTTCAGCCCTGATTCTGCAGCAAACCAGCGCATAGCATCTGTCCTCGCTGAAATATGCAACAAGTCTGCCGGTGGAATGGGATTTTGAATTTGCCTTGATCGTGTGCAGTCCGGATATACATGAACCGTGGTAAATCATAATATTCCTCCCCCAATTGCATTATCTATCGTCATTGTATCACGCATGAACGCACCGTGCAATAAAAACCACCGTAATTCTGTCAAAATTACGGCGGACATATAGCAGAGAACAAAATAACGTGCTTTGAACAGATGAATTTGAACTTATGAAAGAACGGTTTTGTGAAATATTTCGTTGGCGCAAAATATGAAATGCGCGTTGATGCGCGCGTGAAATTTTCTGCTTTGCAGAAAGTGAAATGAAATCCACCCACCGCCGCAGCGATCTCACACGCCGGAGGCGGATATCACACAGCACAGCGGTATTTCCCCCACCCGCAAGGGTGGATTATACTGAAAAAGAGCACTTGCGAAAAGCAAGTGCTCTTTTTCCTGGCGGAGAGGGCGGGATTCGAACCCGCGAGACGCTTTTAACGCCTACACGATTTCCAGTCGTGCGCCTTCGGCCAGCTCAGCCACCTCTCCACTTTTGCGCCGATATCAGATCACTGAAATCAGCTTGCATATCATACTCGATTTTTCGCCAAAAGTCAAGTCTTTTCTGAGATTTTTTCGCGAACGCGCGGGAATCTTTGGACTACCCATTGACTTTGTGGGTAAAATATGATATCATCCTATTAACCTACCGGGATGATGGGAAATTCTTCCGGAGGCATCTTACAATTCCAACTCCGGCCCGGCCGGAGACACCATAAAGGAGAATCCACATGAACGTTTATGCTGACAATGCTGCCACCACGCGGATGAGTCAGGCCGCCGTGGATGCCATGCTGCCCTTCCTGCGCGAGAGCTATGGCAACCCCTCGAGCCTGTATACGCTGGGGCAGAAGGCTGCGGAGTCCCTGCAGGCTTCGCGCGAGACGATGGCAAAGTACCTTGGCTGCGACGCCCGGGAGATCACGTTCACGTCCGGCGGCAGCGAGGCGGACAATCAGGCCCTGCTGACGGCGGCCACGCTCGGCGCGCGCAAGGGCAAAAAGCACATCATCTCCACCGCCTTTGAGCATCATGCCATCCTGCACAGCCTGAAGCGGCTGGAGAAGCAGGGCTTTGAGGTCACGCTGCTCGATGTTCATGAAAACGGCCTCGTCACGGCCCAGCAGGTCGCGGACGCCATCCGCGAGGATACCTGCCTCGTGACGGTCATGTATGCAAACAACGAGATCGGCACGATTCAGCCGATCGCCGAGATCGGCGCTGTCTGCCGCGAGCGCGGCGTCCTGTTCCACACCGATGCGGTGCAGGCTGCCGGTCATCTGCCCATCAACGTCCGCGAGCAGAACATCGACATGCTTTCCCTTTCGGCCCACAAGTTCCATGGCCCAAAGGGCGTCGGCCTTCTGTACGCGCGCAAGGGCATTTTCCTGACGAACCTCATCGAGGGCGGCGCCCAGGAGCGCGGCAAGCGCGCCGGCACCGAGAACGTCGGCGGCATCGCCGGCATGGCTGCGGCCTTCCGCGAGGCCTGCGAGCATATGGATGAGAACATCGCCAAGGTCACGGCCCTGCGGGACAAGCTCATCGACGGCCTGTCGAAAATTCCGCACTGCGCGCTCAACGGCGACCGCGAGCATCGCCTGCCCGGCAATGTGAACTTCTGCTTTGAGGGCATCGAGGGCGAGTCCATGCTCCTGCTGCTCGACGGCAAGGGCATCTGTGCCTCGTCCGGCTCCGCCTGCACGTCCGGCTCACTCGACCCGAGCCACGTTCTGCTGGCCATCGGCCGCCCGCATGAGGTTGCGCACGGCTCGCTGCGCCTGACGCTCTGCGAGAGCAACACGGAAGCGGAGATCGACCATATTCTGGCCTGCGTGCCGGAGATCGTCGCCTATCTGCGCGGCATGTCCCCGGTCTGGCGCGATCTGGTCGAGGGCAAGAAATCGTTTATTCTCTGAGGAGGAATCAGTTATGGCACTGTATAGCGAAAAAGTGATGGACCATTTCCAGCATCCGCGCAATGTCGGCATCATCGAGAATGCCGACGGCATCGGCGAGGTCGGCAATGCCAAGTGCGGCGATATCATGAAGATCTATCTGAAGATCGATGACGACAAGATCTCCGATGTCAAGTTCGAAACCTTCGGCTGCGGCTCCGCCATCGCCTCGAGCTCCATGGCAACGGAGCTCATCAAGGGCAAGCCCCTGTCTCAGGCCCTTGAGCTGACGAACAAGGCTGTTGCCGAGGCGCTGGACGGGCTGCCCGCGTACAAGATGCACTGCTCCGTTCTGGCGGAGGAGGCCATCAAGGCAGCGGTGAAGGACTACTACGACAAGCACGGCATCGCCTATGACGAGTCCAAGTTCCCGGACTGCTCGCATTGTGACCACTGTGAAGCCTGAGAAGATCTTGATCGCGATGAGCGGCGGCGTGGATTCCAGCGTCGCCGCCCTCCTGCTATCTGAGGCAGGCTGCGAGTGTGTCGGCGCGACGATGCGGCTGTTCCACAATGAGGACGCCGGGGTGTCGCGCGAAAAGAGCTGCTGCTCGCTCGAAGACGTCGAGGATGCGCGCAGCGTGGCCTATCAGCTCGGTATGCCGTTCTATGTGTTCAATTTCACGGACGGCTTCGGCGAGCAGGTGATGGACCGCTTTGTGGATGCCTATGAGCGCGGCGCGACACCGAACCCCTGCATCGACTGCAACCGCTACATGAAATTCGCCAAGCTCGTCGAGCGCGCGGAGCTGCTTGGCTGTGATGCCGTCGCCACGGGGCACTATGCCCGCATCGAGCAGGAAAACGGCCGCTGGCTCCTGAAAAAGGCCGTGGACGACAGCAAGGACCAGAGCTATGTGCTGTATTTCCTGAATCAGCACCAGCTGGCGCATCTGCGCTTCCCGCTCGGCACGCTGCACAAGACCGAGGCGCGTGAGATTGCCGAGAAGCATGGTCTTGTAAACGCCAGAAAGCGCGACAGTCAGGATATCTGCTTCGTGCCGGACGGCGACTATGCCCGCGTCATTGAACTGCGCACCGGCCAAAAGGCGAAGCCCGGCCCATTCGTGGACCGGGAGGGCCATGTGCTGGGCGAGCATGCAGGCATCATCCACTATACGATCGGCCAGCGCAAGGGACTGGGCCTCGGCATCGAGCATCCGTACTATGTCTGCGAGAAGCGCCCGGAGGACAACACCGTCGTGCTCGGCCCGAATGAGGCCCTGTTCACCACGGAGCTGGATGCGGGCGATTTCAACTGGATCGCTTATGATACGCCGCCCGCCGAGCTGCACGTCAAGGCAAAAATCCGCTACCGCCAGCAGGAGCAGCCTGCGACCGTCACGCAGAATCCGGACGGCACGGTGCATGTCTCGTTCGATGAGCCGCAGCGCGCCATTGCACGCGGGCAGGCCGTTGTGCTGTATGACGGCGATACCGTCGTCGGTGGCGGAACGATCCTCTGAGGAGAAATACGCAATGATGATTTCAACAAAGGGCCGCTATGCGCTGCGCGTCATGATCGATCTGGCGGAAAGCGGGCTGGAGGAATATGTCCCCCTGAAGGAGATCGCAGACCGCGAGGAGATCTCCAGAAAATATCTGGAGAATATCATGACCGTCCTGTCGAAGGCCGGGCTCGTCGATGCTATTCACGGCAAGGGCGGCGGCTACCGGCTGAATCGCCGACCGGAGGAATACACCTTGGCAGAAATTCTGAACCTGACGGAGGGCACGCTGGCCCCTGTTTCGTGCATGGAAAACGGTCAGTGCTCCTGCGACCGCACGCAGGACTGCCGCACGAAACCGATCTGGACGGAGCTGGACAATCTCATTCAGAATTATCTGGAAAGCGTAACGCTTGCGGCGTTCCTGACACCACATTTGAGCTAAATTTTCCCGGCTGCCATCATTTGGCAGCCGGGCTGATTTTATGGGTCAGACGAGCGGGATGAGCTCGGTGCCGCCTTCCTCAATGGCATGGGTCGCGCCGCCCTGATCCGCGTCCGCGAAGAAGTACCAGCCGTTTCCGGCATAGGTGATGCTGAAAAAGCTCACGAGATAGTCGTCCGTATAGTAGGCGTTCGGATAGTATTGGCTGCTGCCGTCTGAGAACGTCCCGAAGGGATCGAAGCGGAGACAGTTGTTGAAGCAGACGATCTCGTCCCCATTTTTGCCGAAGCAATATCCGAGGCGCTGCAATTTGGCGCTGTCGAGCATGCTGTTTGTCGCGAGCTCAAGCGTCGAAAGGTCGTAGACGGAGTATTCAGCGCCGCGGTCGATGAGCTCATAGCGCGAGACGAGCAGCAGGGGCGTCCCGCTCCGGTCGTCCGTTCCGGCGAGCATGGTCGTCGGATAGGTGCCGTTGCCCTCGATCGTGAGCAGCAGGCTGTCGGGATCGTCTGCCAGCGTGACCTGCAGGTCGGCGCGGCTGCCTCTGTTGTAGGTGTAGATCAGGTAATCGCCGGTCACGGCCGCTTCACGGATGTCCTTGTCGAAGACGATGCAGTTTTCCTCCTCGGGTACTGCGCCGATCTTTGCGCGGAACAGACCGTTTTCGCCGGACTTCGTGTAGTACATCCATCCGCCGCGCAGGGCGCGGATGCCGATGGAGAGGGCAGCGCCTGTGAACGTCTGCGACTCGACCATGCCGTAGTCGGCCGCCATGCCGTCCCGGCCCTCGGCCAGATCGACATAGCACGACCGCCCGCCGCTGCTCAGGTACATCCTTCCGGCGTCCGTGATGCCAATGATGCGGACGTCGCCCCGGATCTGCGCCTCGCAGAAGAGCGTATAGTCCGTCATGTCCGTGGTCGTGCGGCAGAGATTGTCGTCCCGGTCCACATAATAGAAATAGCCGCCGTATTCCACGGCCAGCGCGTCATAGGGCGCGAGATATACTACGGTTTCCGGCCCCTCCCACACAGGCGGGTCCGTCTCCACGGGCGCCGGATCGGAGGACTCCTCTTCGCCGGCCCAGTCCTGCTCACCGGTGCCTTCTGCATTTTCCGTGTTCTGCATGTCTTCTGTGTCCGTCCCCGGCTCCGTGGCCGCAGGCTCCGTGGTGTGGGGTTTGTCGCCCCCACTGACGATCGGGGCAAGTTTGCTGCAGCCGAAAAGTCCGGCTGCAAGGGCGAGGGCCAGCAGCAGAGCGGCTGCTGTGCGGATGCATTTTCTCATGATTTTCTTTCTCCTCGTTCTGATTTGCGGGATACCGCAGCTATGATTATAGCGGAAAACAGGAGAAAGAAGAAAGTACAGGCGCATCATCCGCGTTTTTTCCGGCATAAACAACAAACGGGCCGACGAATGAATCGTCCGCCCGCCTGATCCGGAGATGGCACGCCGGAAGGGACTCGAACCCCCAACCCTCAGAACCGGAATCTGATGCTCTATCCATTGAGCCACCGGCGCATTTGCTTCCATTATTATAGCAGATAGTTTGGACAAAGTAAAGAAGAAAAATGGGAAAACTTGCCGGGCAGGGGAGAGAACATCCGTCAAAATTCCGTGGTATATATTGTTTTTCGCCGTTCCGCGTGCTATAATGAGAAAAAACTCCCGAATCGGGAGAGAATCGGGAGGAATGGCAATGGCAGCGACGACGGATAGCTTCCGCAGCTCCCTGCACGGCTTCAACCGCATGGATGTGGTGCAGTTCATTCAGAAGACGACGAGCGAGCATGAGCTGGAGCTGCGCCGCCTGGCGGAGGAGCGCACCCGCCAGCAGGAGGAGCTGGAGCAGCAGAAGAAGGAGCTTGCCGCTCGACAGGAGGAGTCGGAGCGGCAGAAGCAGGAGCTTTCGCAGCTTCGCGCCGAGCTTGCCGAGCTGCGTGAGCAGAACGCTGCGCTCCGGCAGGCGCAGAAGCCCGCAGAGCAGCCTGCAGCGGCCGTTCAGAAGCCGCGCTATGATGAGATGGAGCTGACGGCTTACCGCCGTGCAGAGCAGACAGAGCGCATGGCGCGCGAGCGTGCCGCTGCCTCTGCCGTCCGGATGCGCAGCGCGTTCGAGCAGGCCGAGGAAAAGCTCAAGGCCAGACGGCAGGACATTACAGGCCTGTCCGATCGGTTCCATGCGGATTATGACCGTCTGAAGCAGGCGCTTGACAGTGTGCAGGACGTGTTCCGTGAGTCCACGGAGCGGCTGCATGCGGCAGCGGAGCTCTGCTCGGAGAAAAAGCCGGAAGAAAAATAAAAGATCGAAATGAAAATCACGCAGGCTGACAATCGGCCTGCGTGATTTGCTGTTTCAGAAGGAACTTCAGCAGCCGAACAGGGCTGCGGCCTTTTCCATCCGCTCCGCAATGGGCACGCCGAACGGGCAGCGGGACTCACAGGAGCGGCAGCCGATGCAGGCCGAGGCGGTGTGCTCCAGCGCCTCGTAGTGCGAGCGCACGGTGGCGGGGACCTCCGGCTGCATGGTGGCGAGATCGTAGAATTTGTTGATCATGCCGATGTCGAGGCCGGCAGGGCAGGGCTTGCAGTGCCCGCAGTAGGTGCACTGGCCACGATAGGCGTGGAGCGGCGCGTTGGCGATGACCGAAGCGAAGTCCTTTTCCTCGTGCGAGGCATTCTCGTAGGCAACGGCCTGATCGACCTGTTCCTTCGTGTCATAGCCGCATAGGACCGAGCTGACGGCGGGGCGGGTCAGGGCATAGTGGATGCACTGCACCGGCGTCAGACTTACGCCGAACGGGGAGCGCTTCGCGTCGAATAGCCTGCCTCCGGCGAAGGGCTTCATCACCGTGATGCCGACGTCGTGCTGCTCGCAGATGCTGTAGAGCGCTGCGTGCTCGGGATCGATCCCCTTGAGCTCTGCGCTGAATTCCTCCGCGAACAACGTGTCGCTATCCTCGCTGGCGGGCAGCATATCGAAGGCGGGGTTGATGCTGAACAGGATCATCTCGACATAACCGGACTCCGCAGCCAGCTTTGCGACCTTCGGGTTATGGGAGCTGATGCCGATATGGCGGATGACGCCGGCCTTTTTCAGCCCCATGATGTAGTCCAGATAATCCGAGTGCTGGATCTGCGCCCAATCCTGCTCGGAGTCCACATAGTGGATCATGCCGAGATCGATGTAGTCCGTCTGCAGGCGCTGCAGAAGGTCTTCGAACGCCGGGCGCACGTATTGTATGTCTCGGCTTCGGAAATATTGACCGTCCTTCCAGGTGGAGCCAATATGGCCCTGGATATACCAGTGGCTGCGGTCGTCCCGGATGCCTTTGCCGATGATGTCCCGGGATGTCGGGTCTGCCATCCAGCAGTCGAGAATGTTGATCCCCTGTGCGGCTGCGTGGTGGATCAGCTCAATGCCCTCTGCCTCGGGGTGCCGCTCCAGCCATTCCCCACCGAAGCCGATCTCACTGACCTGCAGCCCGGTCTTTCCCAATCTTCTGTACTTCATGATGGTTACTCCTCCCACTATATTTGCTTCATTATACCATGGGAAATGCGTGATATCAACTGTAAAAAAACCTGCGCAGGAGCTTGTCCTGCGCAGGGGAGTATGTTCTGCTTTATCCGACGATGCGGCGGGCGCCGATGTACCGGGCTGCGTACCAGCTTTCCGAGAGGCTCGAGATCTTGACGCCGGAGCGGGAATTGGCCGCGTGGACGAATTCGCCGCCGCCGATGTACATGCCGACATGGGAAGCGGAGGAGCCGCTGCCGAAGAAGACGAGATCACCGGGCATCAGGCTGTCATAGGAGACGTAGTAGCCGTTTGCGAGCTGCGCGGTAGCGGTGCGATTGATGCTGTAGCCGAACTGGCGGTAGATGTACTGCACAAAGCCGGAGCAGTCAAAGCCGGAGGGAGAAGTGCCGCCGTAGACATAAGGATAACCGACGTACTGCATGCCAAAGACTGCGATCTGCTGGCCGAGGGACGTGCTGCTCGAGGAGCTGCTGCCCGAGGAATAGGAATTGTCGTAGCCGGTGGCGGAGGAGTAGCTCGAGCCGCTGCTTGAAGAACCGCTGTTGCAGTAGGGCTTTTCCAGCAGGGTGACGAGGTCGCTGCGGATGTAGCCGATCTGGCCGTTGTACTTCACCTTGTACCAGCCGCAGTTGAAGCCGAAGATGAAGACCTTCGCGCCGCTGCCAGCCTGATCAACAAGACCGGAGGAAGTGGACGGGCCGCTGCGGATATTGGCGAGATAGGGATCGACGGAGCCGTAGCCCAGCTCGATATTCTCGCGCTCCTTGAAGGTGATATAGTCGGAATGCATGTAGCCGATCTTCAGGTTGTAGTTGACCAGATACCAGTTTCCGACCTGACGGATGACGACGACGTTGTCCCCGTTATGCGCCGTGGAGAGCACATCGGAGCTCGTCGATGCCTGAGAGCGAAGGCGAAGGCCGCCGTTCGCTTCGACAATGCCGATACCGGTTTTGAGCTCCGTGGCGCCTGCCGTGATTGCAAGAGCCGCAACAGCGGCGACTGTGGCGGCAAGGATCAACAGGACCTTGATCATCCGTTTCATGTAAAAGTACCTCCCAAACAGAAATTGTGCTTATTTTGCGTTCAGTGCACGTTCCAGCCACACACAGCCAACATCCAAAGCCGTGTAGAAGCCGTCCTTTTCCGTCTTCTTCACCACGCGGTCGCGCGCCTTGGCGGCGGGATCCGTGCGCTGGAGCTGGACGGAGACCTTTGTTGCAAGCTCGAGATCGTCGAGCTTTTTTGTTTCGAGGATCTGCAGCATGACGATGAATTCGTCTGCCATGGAACCGTAATAAACCAGATTGTCCTTCCGCATCAGGGGGTGGCCCTTGTAGGTGAGGACTTCATTTTTTTCGGACATTCGGGAACCTCCAAATAAAATGTAACCGAATTGTAACACATAGAAACCGAATTGTCAATAGCAAATTCGGAATTTCTGCCGATTTGTAATCATTGCGGCGGAAAGCGTTACAATGGTCCGGGGACGCGGTGCGGGAACTGTCGGATGTTTTTTTGCTTGGGAGGGCAGAAAAAGAGGGGAGGCCTCTACTTGCCGCAGAAGCCTCCCCGGGCGGGGAACTAATCAAACAGGTAGTGCCGGACAAGCTCCTGAAGAAGCTCGTCGCGATCGAGCTTGCAGATGAGGCTGCGAGCGTTATTGTGGTTGGTGATGTAGGTCGGATCCTCGGAAAGAAGATAGCCCACGATCTGATTGATCGGATTATAGCCCTTTTCCGTGAGGGAGCGATAGACCTCCGTGAGGATCTGCTTCATCTCCGCACTGTTGTCGACCGGCACGCTGAATTTGATCGTGTTATGATCCAATTACGTCCGCCTCCTTTCTTCCTTTCCTCTATCATATCCGAAATTCGGGATAAAGTAAAGGAAAAATGCGTAAACAAATTGGAAACAAAACGGTGCTCAGCGGAGCTTGGCGTTCAGCTCTTTTTCCAGAGCGGCCAGAACGGCGGACACGACGCCGTCGGAATCGGCATCCGTCAGCGTGCGGTCGTCTGCACGGAGCGTCAGGCGGAAGGCCGCGCTCTTCGAGCCGGAAGCGATGCCCTTGCCGCGGTAGATATCGAACAGCTCCACGCTGCGCAGCAGCTTGCCGCCTGCGGCGCGGATGCAGTCGGACAGGGCGGCGACCGTTACGGCTTCGTCGCAGACGACGGCGATGTCGCGGGTGACGGCCGGGTACTTTGGCAGCGGCGTATAGGTCTTTTCCGGCAGCTGCAGGGACAGCAGGGCCGTGAAGTTCAGCTCTGCGGCGAAAATCTCGCCGTCAATGCCGTAGCTGCGGGCCACGAGCGGATGGATCTGGCCGAAGCAGCCGAGGTCGACGCCGCCCACGCTGACGCGGGCGCAGCGGCCGGGATGGAACGTCGGGTCGTGCTTCTCGGCGGTATAGCGGGCCTCGGGGACATTCATGCCGCGCAGGAAGGCCTCGATCTCGCCCTTCATCTTGAAGAAGTCCTCGTGCTCGCCGTAGGTGCCGAGCACCAGATGCTTCGGTTCGTCCGGCAGGATCTGGCCGGGCTTCGGCAGGTAGACCTTCGCCAGCTCATAGAGCTTGACGGCATCGTTGTGATAGGCGTTGTTGCGCGCCAAAATGGCGAGCATGGACGGCAGTGCGACGGTGCGCATGATGGAGGCGTCCTCGCCGAGCGGATTTTGGATGCGCATGGCATTGCGCAGGGAAGAGTCCTCCGGCAGGCGGATCTGATCGAAGATGGACGGGGAGACGAAGGAATACGTCAGGATCTCGCTGTAGCCGAGGCTGCGGCACAGGGAACCGGCGCGGTTCTCGAGCTTCATGGCCTCCGTATAGCCGCCCTCCGTGGCAGCGCCGCGGAACGTCGTCGTGGGGATGTTGTTATAGCCGAACAGACGGCCGACCTCCTCGGCGATGTCCGCCATGCCGACCAGATCGGGACGCCACGACGGCACGCGGATCTCATGGCCCTCGACGGGGATCTCCAGACGGCGCAGATATTCGACCATGTCGGCCTCGGAGATGTCCGTGCCGAGCAGGGCATTGATGCGGTCCGGCTCCAGCTCGATGGTGCGCGGCTCGGGGATGTCGTTGAGCACGTCGATGACGCCGTCCATGACCTCACCGGCGCCCAGCAGCTCGACGAGCTCGCAGGCGCGGTCCACGGCGGGGAGCGTCAGCAGCGGATCGATGTTCTTTTCAAACTTGCCGGAGGCCTCCGTGCGCATGCCGAGGGCAAGGGCCGTCTGGCGGATGGACGTGCCGTTGAAGTTTGCGGATTCGAAGACGACATCGACTGTGTCGTCCATGATCTCGCTGTTCTCGCCGCCCATGATGCCGGCAAGGCCGATGGGCTTCGTCTCGTCGGCGATGACGAGCATGCCGGGCGTCAGGGTGCGGACATTGCCGTCGAGCGTCGTCAGGACCTCGCCCGGTTCGCTGCGGCGGACGATGATCTTGCCGGAGCCGACATAGCGGTAGTCAAAGGCGTGCATCGGCTGGCCGTATTCCAGCATGACATAGTTCGTGATATCGACGATGTTGTTGATGGGGCGGACGCCGTTGGCGCGCAGGCGCTGGCGCAGCCACTTCGGCGACGGGGCGATCTTCACATTGCGCACCATGCGCGCGGTGTAGCGGCGGCACAGGTCCTCTGCGGGGACCTCGACTTCCAGCAGCTCGGACAGCTCGCCTGCCGCGCCGCCGCGCACGACCGGGTCGTGATGGCGCATCGGCTTGTTGAAGGCGGCAGCGACCTCGCGGGCCAGACCGAGGATGGAATAGCAGTCCGGGCGGTTGTTCGTGATCTCAAAGTCCACAACGGTGTCGTCGTTGCCGATGACGGTGTTGATGTCGTCGCCGGGCTTGCAGTCCTCCTGCAGGATCCAGATGCCGTCCTCAATGGCATAGGGGAAGTCGTTGAGCGTCAGGCCGAGCTCCTTCAGGGAGCAGAGCATGCCGTTCGATACCTCGCCGCGCAGCTTGCCCTTTGTGATGTGCACGCCGCCGGGCAGCCAGGAATTGTGCTGGGCCACGGGGACAAGGTCGCCCTCGTGTACGTTCTGTGCGCCGGTGACGATCTGCACGGGCTCGCCCGCGCCGACGTCGATCTGGCAGACCCACATGTGGTCGGAGTTCGTGTGGCGCGTGATGGACACGACGCGGCCGACAACGACATTGCGCAGCTCGGCATCGAGCCGCTCATAGGTCTCGACCTTCTGACCGGCGATGGTCATGGTCTCGACAAACTCCCGATCCGGCACGCCGGAGAGATCCACGAATTCTTCGTTGAGCCATTTTCTGTTCAGTTTCATTGCTCTACCTCCTCAGAACTGCGAAAGGAACCGCACGTCGTTGTCAAAGATCAGGCGCAGGTCGTTGATGCGCAGACGGCCCATGGCCATGCGCTCCAGACCGATGCCGAAGGCAAAGCCGGAGTACTTCTTCGGGTCAATGCCGCAGCCCTCGAGCACCTTCGGGTGCACCATACCGGCGCCCAGCAGCTCGATCCAGCCCTCGCCATGGCAGGTGGAGCAGACCTGACCGGCCGTCTCGCCCGTGCCGTGGCACTTGAAGCACTGCATGTCGACCTCGCAGCTCGGCTCCGTGAACGGGAAATGATGCGGGCGGAAGCGCACGACGGCGTCCTCGCCGTACAGACGCTTGATGAGCGTCTCCAGCGCGCCCTTCAGGTCGCCCATCGTGATGCCCTCGTCGACGACGAGGCCCTCAATCTGATGGAACATCGGGGAGTGCGTGGCGTCGGCCTCGTCCTTGCGGAACACGCGGCCGGGGGCCAGCATGCGGATGGGCGGCTTCTGCTGCTCCATCACGCGGATCTGCATGGGGCTGGTCTGCGTGCGCAGCAGGACGGAATCGTCGTCGTCAAAGTAGAAGGTGTCGGAGCGGTCGCGGGAGGGATGGCCCTCTTCGATGTTCAGTTTCGTGAAGTTGTAGGCGGCCTCCTCGATCTCCGGCCCGTCGACGATCTGATAGCCCATGCCGATGAAGATCTCCTTGACCTCCTGCAGCACGCGGTTCATCGGGTGCTGGTGGCCCATCTCCACGGGTTTGCCGGGAATGGTGACATCCACGGCCTCGGCCTCGAGCTTTGACTCGAGCGCAGCGGCATCCAGCGCGGCACGGCGCTTTTCGAGCGCGTCCTCGAGCTTGGCACGGACGGCGTTTGCCATCTGGCCCATGACGGGACGTTCCTCGGCAGACAGCTTGCCCATCTGCTTCAGGACGGCAGTCAGCTCGCCCTTTTTGCCAAGCACGCGCACGCGCACGGCATCCAGCGCGGACATATCTGCCGCCGCTGCGAGGTCAGCCAGTGCTTTCGCCTTGATCTGTTCCAGTTGTTCTTTCATGTTGGCTCTCCTTTTTGCAAAGAAATGTTGCAGGGAAAAGAAAAAGTCCTCCGTCCGAAAGGGGACGAAAGACAGAACTTCCGCGGTACCACCCGCCATTCGCCGCTGACACGGCGCACTCAAACCGATAACGGAGCGACCCGTCCGGGCCTAATTGCCGCGGGGCACATGCTCCGCAGGGCGTTCAGCCGGAAGCTCACGGGGGAAGGCCTGCACTGCCTGCGGGGAGTGCTCACAGCAACGCACCCTCTCTGAGCCCACATTTTGCAGCCGGCGGCCCGGTCACAGCTTTTCTTCTGTATCGCCAAAATTCTAACATATTTTTTCGAAGGTTGCAAGGGAAATCCGCCCGGGATTTGACTATTTTTTTGCGGTACATTATAATAATAACAAAAAAGCCGCATTGCGGCAGATCGGGGCGAGAACATGGCGGAAATATCGATCATGGACGCGGAGCGGCTCTGCGGCTGGCTCCCGCGGCGGGCGCGCGAGACGCACAAGGGCGATTTCGGCCGCATCCTGCTGCTGTGCGGGGCCGTCGGCTATACAGGCGCTCCGGCGCTGGCGGCCATGGGTGCGGCGCGGTCCGGCGCGGGGCTGATCTTCGTCGGCGTGCCGGAGCCGGTGTATCCCATCGTGGCGGGAAAGCTGCTCGAGCCGATGGTGTTCCCGCTGCCCGCGCAGGGCGGCATGCTGGCAGAGAGCGCCGTTCCGGAAATTCTGGCGCGGCTTTCCGGCTGCGATGCCTGCCTGATTGGCTGCGGCCTGGGCAGAAGCGCCGGGACGTTTGCCGCCGTGCAGGCTGTGCTTGCCAATGCATCCTGCCCCGTTGTGGTGGATGCCGATGGCATAAACGTGCTCGAGGGGCATATAGATGTACTGCGCGGCGCAGCCTGTCCCGTGGTGCTCACGCCGCACGACGGCGAATATCGCCGCCTGATGGGCAGGCTGCCGGGGGAGGACCGCGTGGGCGCGGCTGCGGCGCTTGCGGAGAAGACCGGCGCGACGGTGCTGCTCAAGGGACACCGGACTGCCATCTGCGGCGCGGACGAGCGCTGGGAGAACCGCTGCGGCAATCCGGGCCTTGCTACGGGCGGGAGCGGCGACGTGCTGGCGGGCATTCTCGTCTCACTGCTGGGGCAGGGCCTGCCGCCCGTGCATGCAGCGGCTGCGGCTGCGTGGCTCCACGGAACGGCGGCCGACCGCTGCGCCGCCCGGATGGGGGAGTACGGCCTGCTGCCCTCGGACGTTGCGGCGGAGCTGCCATATTTATTGCCATAGGAGGGGATGCGCGTGCGGCGAGGCTGCGCCGTACTGATGATGTGCCTCTGCCTGCTGCTCGGCGGCTGCGGAGGAAGAAGCCAGGGCGTTTCGCCCGCCATTGCGTTCCGCGCCTCGCTGGTGCAGGCCGGGGGATGCAGCTTCCGCGCGGAGCTGACGGCAGATTACGGAGACTATGTCGTCCCGTTTGCGCTCGACTGCGAGACGGAGGTGAACGGCCCGACGCATTTCACCGTCGCCGCGCCGGAGACGCTGGCCGGAATCACTGCAGCGGTGGACGAGACCGGCGGAACCGTCACCTATGATGGCCTGATGATGGACTTCGGCCTGTTGGCAAACGGCAGGCTCGCTCCGGCGGCCGGCCCGGCTGTCGTGGCATATTGCTGGTCCTCCGCCTATCTCGCCGCGGGCGGGGAGGAGGACGGGCGTTTCCGCGCGACCTATGAGAAGGATTATGAAGAAAAAATGCTCAAGGTGGACACCTGGTTTGAAAATGGCATACCAATTTATGCGGAAGTATGCTATAATGGTCAGCGTATTCTGAATTTGACGATATCAGAGTTCAGTCTGAAATAACGGAAGTAAATTTACATGGATTATTTAAAGAGAACCTGGGCGGATATTTCGCTCGACAACCTGAATCATAACTACCAGCAGCTCCGGGCGAAGATCCCGTCCGGCTGCCGCCTCCTCGGCGTGGTCAAGGCCGACGCCTACGGCCATGGTGCCGTGCCCATCAGCCGCCATCTGTGTGAGCTGGGCGCGGAGTTCCTTGCCGTCTCCAATCTGGAGGAGGCCATGCAGCTCCGCCGCGGCGGCATCCGCCGTCCCATCCTGATTTTGGGCTATACGCCGCCTGCCTATGCGCGCGATCTGGTCGCCATGGGACTGCGGCAGGAGGTCCACAGCCTCGAATATGCCCGCGCGCTGCACGAGGAGCTCAAGGGCTCAGAGCGCCGCCTCAAGGTCCACATCAAGCTGGATACGGGCATGTCGCGCCTCGGCTTCTTTGCCTATGACCACCCGAAGACGGTCGAGGAGCTGAAGGAAGTTGCGCAGATGCCCAAGCTTCTCATCGAGGGAATTTTCATGCATTTCCCGGTCGCGGATTCCATCGACGGAGCCGACGCGAATTTTACGCATACGCAGTTCGAGCGCTTCACGCAGATGCTGAGCGCCCTCAAGGGCGTGGGCATCGAGCCGGAGATCCGCCACTGCTGCAACAGCGGTGCGACCATTCTCTATCCCGAGTATGCGCTCGATATGGTCCGTCCCGGCATCGCGACCTACGGTGTGCTCCCGTCGGAGGATCTGCGCGGCATGATCGATCTTCGGCCCGTGATGTCCCTGCGCTCTACGATCTTCCAGATCCGCGATTTTGAGCCGAATATCACGATCAGCTATGGCCGCACCTATACGACGGAGGACCCGGCCTGCATCGCCGTCGTCGGCATCGGCTATGCAGACGGTTTCCCGCGCAGCCTTTCGAGCAACGTGTCGTTCCTGCTGCATGGCAGGCGCGTGCCGCAGGTCGGCCGCATCTGCATGGACATGTGCATGGTCGATATCACGCGCGTGCCGGAGGCAAAGGTCGGCGACGTCGTCACGGTCTTCGGCGAGGATGGCGGCGACAGCATCGAGCTGACGAGCCTTGCCAACCGCCTCGGGACCATCCCGTATGAGCTGATGTGCGGCATCAACAAGCGCATCCCGCGCATCTATCTCAACGGCGAGGACGAGACCGAGGTCCTGCAGTATATTGTCTGATTCTGACCTGCGGCGAACCGGGTGTTCGCCGCAGGAAAATTTTACACAAATCCATCTTGACAATACCCGATGTCTCCGGTAAAATACACTAGGATATACGGGAAATGAGAACCGGATATCCGGACCGCCACTGGGCGGATTTCTTTCCAACATGAGTTAGCAATGACTAACCAAAACCGGCGGCAGAACGGAAGCGAGGCCACTCCCTCCGGGCGGAGCATGCGTCGATGGGATGCGGCATTGAGTTAGGCAAGACTAACCAAAATTCACAGGAGGAAATAGCATGTTGAATCGATGGAAACGGCTTCTGGCTCTGCTGGCATCCGTGGCCGTGCTGTTCTCGCTGTGCACCGCCGCTTCGGCAGCGCCGGACGAGCAGGCGGAGCCGCGGGAGCTGACGGAGGCGGATTATGCCGCAGCCGACGCGATCTTTGCCTCGCTGCCGTCGGCGGACGGCACGAACGGCGGCGCGGCGGGTGCGGTCGACACCGGGGCGCTCTGCAATTGGCTGGAGACAGCCGACGGCGTCCGGCCGGGCACGGTCTCTGCGAACGGCAGCTGCGTGACCTGGCAGACGGATGCGGGCATCACCTGCTCGTATAACCCGCAGCTGGCACGCATCAGCGAGCGTGCGCAGGAACCGGCGCAGACGGAAACGCTGGAAAGCATTCCCGCCCTGCGCGGCGTGCAGCACGGGCGCGACGTGTATCTCTTCCAGCCGTACTACGGTCTGGACAGCTCATTCACGCGCCAGTACTACGAAGAGGGCCAGCGCATCGCCGCGAAGTCCGAGGGCACGTTCTACTATTATAAGACGGAGGCCGCGACGGTCGACGCCATTGCCGACGCGGTCGAGTCCGGCGGCGTTATCCTGTTTGACAGCCACGGCACCACGGATTATACCGGCGACAATGAGGACTACACCTCCAAAGCGACGACGTCCTACCTCTGCCTGCAGAGCGGCGAGGGCCTGACGACCGAGGACTATGCCGACGGCCACGCCGTCTACGGCGGAAGCGGCATCAACGGCATGCGCTACTATGAGGTCGACGGTACGGTCATTGCCAACCATATGGAAAAGCCCGCAAACGGCGGCCTTGTCTGGATGGCGATCTGCCTCGGCATGGCCACGGACGGCCTCGAGGGCCCACTTATGGACGCGGGCGTCGGCGTGGTCTACGGCTACAGCCAGTCCGTTACCTTTATCGGCGATTACTGCTTTGAAGAGGAATTTTTCAACAAGCTGCTGCAGGGCGGCACGGTCGCGGAGTCTATCCGCACCATGAAGGCCCGCTACGGCAACTGGGACTGCTCGCCCGCCATTCTGGGCAGCGATTCCTCCCAGACCGCCGCATCGCTGGAGGAAGCCGTGCGGAAGCATGCAGCCTTCCCCATCGTCGTCTCGGCGGAGGACGCCTATCCCGGTCACGGCAAGGTCGACGCAGTGCAGGAGGTCAGCTCCGTCTGGAGCCTGCTGGAGAGCTTCACCGCGACCGTGACGACGGACGCCCCGGAAACGGCCGGAACGGTCGTCCAGAAGGGCATGACGGTCACGGCCGTCCCGGCCCGCGGCTACTATGCCGACGGCGCAACGGTCACCCCGGAGGGGGCCGCTGTTGTGACGCAGGAGGGCGACCTGTTCCGCATCTCGTCCCTGCGCGCGGACTGCACGATCACGATCCACTTCTCTGCCAAGACGCCAGCTGTGCTGCACTTTGTCGTGCCGAACGGTGTCATGCAGGCCGGGATTCAGAGCTATGTCGACGATGTCGAGATCCTGCCGCTTCCCGTCGGGACTCCGGCAGCGGATGCGCAGGACTATTCCTTTGCGGGCTGGTCCCTGCAGGAGCAGGCGGAGCCGGTCGGGAGCCTGTCCTATCTCCGCGCCGGGAGTGAGTTTGCCGTTGCGCAGCCGGAGCAGACGCTCTACGCCGTCTATCGCTATTTTGCGACTCCGGCCGGAACGACGCCCGCCTTCCACGAGCTGACAGAGGCCCCGGAGGACTGGAGCGGCACCTATGTGCTCTCTGCCGAGGGCCATGCCCTTCTGTGTGACGGCTCGGTCACGGGCGCGGCGCTCGGCAGCAGCGAGGCGGCAGTCCCGTTTGCCGATGCCGGGCTTGCAGAGGAGGACGGCGCGCTGCGCGGCGTTTCCGCTGCGGTCGTTGTACAGATCGAGCGTGCCGCAGGCACGGAGCAGTATGCCATCCGCCTCGGCGGCACTTCTGATGCGGTTTATCTGGCCTGCCGCTCGAACAGCGAGCAGCTCAACACGGCAGAGGACGCCGGAACGTCGCTGTCCCGCTGGGTCATTTCCATGGAGGACGGTCATATGACGATCCGCAGCGCGCGCTATCTCAGCCGCACGCTGCAGTATGATGCGGATGCGGGCTGCTTCCGCTGCTATGCCAAGACGAAGACTCCGCTGACGGTCTACCGCGGCGAGACGAGCAGCCTGTGGTATACGACGCAGCCGAAGATGCATGATCATCAGCTGGTCGAAACGGGCCGTCGCGAGCCGACTTGCACCATGTCGGGCTGGATCGACTTCCGCTGCACGATCTGCGGCGAACTGCGCCGCCAGCCGCTGGAGCCGCTGGGCCACGAGGTCGTGAACGGCATCTGCGTCCGCTGCGGCGAAGTGATGCAGCTCCCGTTCCGGGATGTGCCGGAGGATGCCTATTACTATGACGCCGTCGTCTGGGGCTTGTCCCGCGGCGTGGTGAACGGCACGACGATGACGACGTTCTCACCGGACCTGTCCTGCACCCGCGCGCAGGCAGTCACGTTCCTGTGGCGTGCTGCCGGGAGACCGGAGCCCTCCGGCAATACGGCCTTTGCCGATGTCCCGGCGGACAGCTACTATGCCGCGGCCGTTGCCTGGGCGGCGGAGAACGGCTTCACGAACGGCACGGGCAGCGGCTGCTTCAGCCCGGATGCCCCGTGCACGCGCGCGCAGGCAGTCACGTTCCTGTGGCGTGCGGCAGGGGAGCCGGAGTCTTCCGGCAGTACGGCCTTTGCGGACGTCCCCGCCGGGAGCTACTATGCCGCGGCCGTTGCCTGGGCGGCGGAGAACAACGTTACGAACGGCACGGGCAGCGGCTGCTTCAGCCCGGATGACCTGTGCACCCGCGCGCAGATCGTCACGCTGCTGTACCGGCAGCTGACGAAGGAAATCTGAAAAATCGGATCCATTTTTTGGTCCGTTTTTTAAGGCAGCACCGCACAATTCAGCGAGAGCATTCGGCGAAAAATATCCGGCGAAGGCCAAATTATGCGGTGTTGCCAAATAAAAAAAGGAGGAAACCCAAGAGATGACAAAACATCGTGTGACTCGCCGCCTGCTGGCGGTGGCGCTGTCCGTGCTTCTGGTGCTCGGCTGTGTCGCTCCGGCTGTCGCGGCGACCTACGAGAGCGGCACCTACACCGGTACGGGTACGGGCCGCAACGGGTCTGTGGCGCTGACGCTCACGCTGACGAACGGCGCGATCGCGAGCGTGGACAATGTGACCCATTCGGAAACTGCCCGCTATTGGGAAAAGGCCAAGGTGCTTCTTGACCGGCTCGTCGGTCTGCAGACCCCGGAGCAGGTCGAAAAGCTCGACGCCGTGACCGGCGCGACCCTGAGCAGCAATGCCATCAAGGAAGCTGCGAAGGACGTGTTCCGTCAGGCCGAATCGAAGGAGACTCCGGTCTTCGCGTCCGGCAGCGGCACGAAGAGCGACCCGTATCTCATCCGCACGGCCGCGCAGCTGCAGGCCTTTGCCGCAGCCGTCAACGGCGGCACGGGCTATGAGGGCCAGTACATCAGTCTGGATGCCGATCTGGACCTGACCGGGACTGCGTGGACGCCCATCGGCGCGACGGGCTCGTTCAACGGCAGCTTCAACGGCAACTATCATACGATCACCGGCATGACCATCGGCTCGGAGAGCGAGAAGGCTTCCTATACGGAGGCAGGCCTCTTCGGCTCGGTAGGCAAGGGCGCTGCCATCCGCAACGTCGGCGTTATCAACGCCGCGATCTACAACAAGACCACGACGGACCCGAGCGTCGGCCTTCTGGCGGCCGGGATCAGCGAGAACAGCATCGTCGAGAGCTGCTGGGCGACCGGCACGATCTACAGCGATACGACTTCTCCCTATTATTCCTACGTCGGCGGCCTCGTCGGCAGCATCGGCATCAAGAGCCTCATCTGCAACAGCTGGACGAACGTTGTCGTCTATGCCAAGGGAAGCTCTGACAGCTTTGTCGGCGGCATCGTCGGCGATACCGGCAACAACTCCGCCGTTGTGAACTGCGCGGCCCTCGGCTCCGTGGCAAACTACGGCAACACCTCCATGATGTACGGCGCGGGCGGCGTTGTGGGCTACAGCTCCGGCGCGGTCTATGCCAGCTATTCCTCCAGCCGCATCCATATGGACGCCATGTCCTATGATGACGGCGCGGATGTGCCGGTCGGCGGTGTCGTCGGTTCTCCGTCGGCTCTGTCTGCGGCCTACAACTGCTATTTCAACAAGGAAGAGAAGCAGACCTATTATGACGGCGAGGTCTCGACGCCGCTGGCCGTCGGTTACGACGTGCTGAACTACAGCGAGAGCGACAACGATCACTGCGAGGGTCTGACGGCCGCCCAGATCGCCTCCGAGACGCTTCTGAACAAGCTCACCGCGGCCCTGACGCCGGAGGAGCTGGCAAAGGGCCAGGCCTACTTCAAGTCCGAATCCCTGCTGACCGGCGACATCACGCTCGACAGCCTGCTGAGCATGACGGAAAACGGCTGGTGCACATGGGAGCGCAATGCGGACGGCGCGCTGCTGCCCACGGCGGGCGGCTCCGTCACGCCGGAAGAGCCGGATTACTTCGCAGGCGGCGACGGCTCGGTCGGCGATCCCTATCAGATCGCGACGGAAGCGCAGCTGCGCGCCTTTGCCGAGGCCACGCAGGCCGGGAAGCTCGTGACGACGAACGTCTGCTTCGTCCTGACGGCCGACATCGCCCTGAACGGCGAGTGGACGCCGGTCCACAGCTTCGGCGGCACGTTCGACGGCGGTGATCACACCGTCTCCGGCATGACCATCGGCACGGCCGATGCGCCCTCCAAGCTGGTTTCTGCGGGCTTCTTCGATGTGCTGGCCAACACGGCCAGAGTGCATGACCTGCACCTGACGAACGCCTCCGTCTATGTGCAGCGCTCCGGCGCGGCGCTGGATGACCGCATCTATGCCGGCGGCCTCGTCGGCGGCGCGGGCACGGCGGGCAGCAATGTGCGCATCGACAACTGCTCCGTCACGGGCAGCACGATCTCCGCTGCCTCCGGCACGTTTGCCTATGCGGGCGGCCTTGCCGGTCGTCTCGACCGCGAAAACGTTGTGACGAACTGCTGGACGGATATTGCCGTCACCGCAGTCTCTGCCAATTCTCCTGCCTGCGCGGGCGGCCTTGTCGCCACCATCGGCGGCAGCAGCATGATCGCCAATGCGGCCGCGCTGGGCGATGTCTCGGTCACGGGCGTCAGTGCGGAATACAACTGGTGCCGCGCGGGCGGCCTGCTGGGCTCCTCTGCCTATCTGACCCACAACTGCTACGCCTCCGGCAATGTCTCCCTGCAGGATTCTGCCGAGAGCGTCAAGAACGTCTATCTCGGCTGCCTCATCGGCGAGCAGAGCGGCGGCGTGGTCGTCTCCGGCCACTATTTCAATGGCGCAGTCCTGCGCTGCAACGGCGAGACGCAGACGGTCAAGGCGACCGGCTCCATCCCCGCCTCGTGGTATTTTGACTACAACAAGATCACCGTGCACGACAGCGTCACGGATGCGGCCTTTGCCGCGGCCCTGAACGACGGCATCTCCGAAAGCGGCCTTGCCGAGACGGATGCCTACCTGACGAGCAGCGGCACGTTCACCTCCTACACGGCCGAGGGCCTTGCGGCCATGCGCCCGGCTGCCTGGCAGAGCTGGGGCCTCGCGGACGGCAAGGTCGTCCTCGGCGGTTCGCTGGATGATGCGGTGTTCGCAGGCGGCGACGGCTCCGAGACCGCTCCGTTCCTCATCCGCACCGAGGCGCAGCTGCGCGCCTTCGCAGCGACGACGGCGGACGGCGAGACCTATGCCGGTCAGTATGTCGCGTTGGATGCCGACATCACCCTGAACGGCGACTGGACGCCGATCCATTCCTTCGCCGGTACGTTCGACGGTCAGGGCCACACGGTCTCCGGCATGACCATCGGCTCGCAGTCCGCCCCGGTCGACGCCTCGGATTCGCCGCTCGGCTTCTTTGACATTCTGGTAAACAACGCGCAGGTCCGCAACCTGCATCTGACCGGCGTGAGCATCTACGGCTCTGCCGAGGGCCAGTGGACGCGCCCGTTTGTCGGCGGCATCGCAGGCGGCTCCCTGAGCATCGGCACGGACGTCCGCATCGACAACTGCTCCGTCACCGGCTCCGCCATCTCCCTGACGGCCGAAAACTGGGCCTACGCCGGCGGTATCCTCGGCGCGCAGGCGATGTACGGCGTCATCACGAACTGCTGGACCGATGTGACGGTCTCCGCCATTTCCAAAAGCGGCCTGACCTGCGTCGGCGGCATCACCGCCATCAACAGCAACGGCGCCATGCTGGCAAACTGTGCTGCGCTGGGCGATGTGATCTCCCACAACGGCTACACGCTCACCAGCACCATCAGCGGCGCTGCCGGCGGCCTGATCGGCCAGGCGACCGGCCTGCTGCACAACTGCTATGCCTCCGGCAACATCGAGCTGATCAACGCCATGGATGTGGCGACGCCCGCTGCCGGTATGCTGGCCGGTAAAATTTCCGCAAGCCGCGCGCTGAACGGCGTGGTCGTCGGCTGCCGCTATGAGACGGCCTCCGTTGTGACGGCCAACGGCACGCAGATCGAGACGGCTGCCGCGGGCGCCATGGGCGACACGGTCCGGCTGGAGAATGTCTCTGCTGCCGACACCGGCGCGAAGACGTTTGCAGACACCATGAACGAGGGCCTCTCGACTGCGGGCCTCGGCCGCACCGACCGCTGGCTGACCGGCGAGGATGTCGGCTTTACCGCAGAGAAGCTGGCTGCGCTGCGCCCGGCGGCATGGTATGCCTGGGAGCGCAATGAGGACGGCAAGACGGTCCTGAGCGCCAGAGTCTATGAGGATACCGAGATCCCGACGCCGGACTTCTTTGACAGCGGCGACGGCACGGAGGAGAATCCGTGGATCATCCGCACGCTTGTCCAGCTGCAGGCCTTCCGCGCGTTCTTTGCGAAGAGCGACTTTGACGGAGCCTACATCGCTCTGGCGGCCGATCTCGACCTGACCGGCACAGAGTGGGCCCCCATCGGCCACACGGACAGAGGTGTGCAGGCCTTCCGCGGCCACTTTGACGGCCGCGGCCACACCATTTCCGGCATGAGCATCGGCACAGCGAGCGCGCCTGTGACCGACACGACGAAGACGTACTACGGCCTGTTTGCGGCCCTGATGGACGGTGCTTCCGTCGAGGACCTCCGCGTGGAGGGCAGCATCTATGTCACGGGCGAGCAGACGGTGTCTGCCGGCCTGCTGGCAGGCTGCAGCGACCTTGCGCTCATCGACCGCTGTTATGCGGCGGGCACGGTGCAGGTCCGCACCGAAAACGGCAGCTTTGCAAACAGCAGCTTTGCGGGCGGCCTCATCGGCTACAGCCAGCGCAGCGAAATCTACAACTGCGGCGCGGATGTCACGCTCGACGCCTACTGCAAGACGGCAAACGCCGAGGCGGGCGGCATCACGGCCATGAACGCCTTCGGCATCATCGCAAACTCCTATTCGACTGGCACGCTGACCGCGGCCACGGACCGCACCGTGGACGACAGCGGCGTGAGCTACCTCGGCGGCATCGCAGGCTGCCAGGCCGGTACGCTTGTGAACTGCTACAGCGACTGCACGCTGACGTCCAAGACGTGGACGAAGTTTGTCGGCGCGCTCGGCGGCATGGCCACGGCCATCAGCGAGAGCTATGACAGCTACTATGCAGAGGATGTGGCCCTGACCATCGAGGATCAGCGCCTCGATCCGCCGGTCGCCTTCGGCACGGTCGTTCCGTCCGGCTACAACGAGGACGGCGATCTGCTTAACGGTGCGTTTATCTACAACGTCACGGCCATGACGCTGGAGCCTGCCGCTCTGGCCGCGGCCCTGAATGAGAACTTTGCCGCATTCCCGGTCGACCCGGCCAAGCTGACGGTCCCGCTCCTGCGCTGGACGGTCGTCGACGGCAAGGCGGTCCCGCGCGGCGGCGCGGCGGGCATCACCTATGTCCCCGTGGAAAAGCCGGACCCGACGCCCAAATATGCCTATCAGGACGGCGTGTACTACGGCCGCGATGAGGCGGAGCATGTCATTGTCCGCATCGTCGTGAAGGACGGCAAGATCGTCTCCGCCGAGATCGTCACCCCGAAGGACTTCGATGCCGACCATGCCGAGGAGATCCTCGCCGCCGTGGTCAGCAGCCAGACAGTCGAGCGCGCCGACAGCGACACGGCGGACGACAGCACCCTGAAGTCCGCGCTGAAGGTCGCCCTGAACCGCGCCCTGCTCGGCGATACCTCGACCTATGATCCTGCCGATCCCACCGCGATCTTCGACGGCGGCAGCGGCACGAAGGCCGATCCGTACCGCATCGCAACGGCCGATCAGCTGCGTGCCTTTGCGGCAGCCGTGAATGAGGAAGAGCATTTTGCCGGGGAATACATCGTCCTGACGGCGGATATCGATCTCGCGGGCCGCAAATGGGTCCCGGCAGGCAATGCCGGAGCGCACTGCTTCAGCGGTATTTTCGACGGACAGAACCACAAGATTCTCGGCCTGCGCATCGGCACGGAGGAGACGCCTGCGGACTATGTCGCAGCCGGTCTGTTCGCCTATGCCGACGGCGCGATCATCCGCAACGTCGCCATCGAAAATGCACAGATCAATATCAAGCGCACGGACAGCGTCCGCATCTATGCGGGCATCGTCGCCGGTGTTATGGATAAGTCCGAGACCGGCGCAGGCGCGCTCATCACGAACTGCGCCGTCTCCGGCACGGTCTCCGCGTCCTCCAAGGACTGGAGCACGGTCGGCGGTATCGTGGGTCAGAGCTATGACAGCGTGATCCTGAACTGCAGCGCCCATGTCGACCTGACGACGGTCTCCGTCAGCGGCAGTGCGCTGGCAGGCGGCATCGTCGGTCTGGACGGCTTCTCGATCCTGGCCAACAGCTACGCCATGGGCAGCATCTATGCCGATGCAGGCGTGAACGCTGCGACCATCGGCGGCATCGCCGGTATGCAGGCGGGTGTTGCGGGCAACAACTATTCCGACATGAAGCTCACGTCGAAGAACGCCACGGGCGACATCGGCGGCATCGCGGGCCGCAACACGGCCATCGGCACCGTGAATTACGGCTACTTCAACAGCGAGCAGGAGCAGCGCAGCGGCAACAGCGTCGTGACGCCTGCAAAGGACATCGGCACGAACGTGACCATGGGCTCGACCGGCGTTGTGCGCAACACGGCCGCCATGACCGGCGCGGAGCTGCGCAGCGAGACGTTCCGCGACCTGCTCAACGAAAACCAGTGCGAGGACCACGAGCTGCGTTCCGCCCTGCAGGACGGCATCACCCGCTACAGCATCAAGCTGCGTGCGGACGGCAGCCTGACGGTGGACAGCTGGATCCTGGACGGCGAGGTCCGGCAGAAGAACGCTCCGGCGCTCGAGCTTGACCCGCAGGCGCCCGAGGCACCGGTCATCACGCCGGACGGCGGCAGCTACGCCGAGGCGCAGACCGTGACCATCACGGCGGCCTCTGCCGACGCTGCGATCTACTACACGCTTGACGGCTCCGATCCTCTGAACGGCACGCTCTACACCGGCCCGTTCACGCTGGAGCAGTCCGCCGTCGTGCGCGCCGTCGCCGTCCGCGGCAACTCCGTCAGTGCGGAAACAAGGGTGGAATTCACCATCGAGACGGTGCATAATGCCGTCCTGAGCTTTGTCTCCAACGGCGGTTCCGTTGTGGAGCGCGTAGAGCTGCCCGTCGGTACTGCCGTGGACCTGAGCGCCTATGTGACGGAGCGCGAGGGCTATGACTTCACCGGCTGGTATCTCGACGCCGCGCTGACGCAGCCCATCACAAGCCTGACGCTCGAGGCCGACACGACGGTCTACGCGGGCTGGCGCATCCGCAATCCGTTCGTCGACGTGGCCGAGAAGGACTACTTCTATGACGCGGTTCTCTGGGGCGTGGAAAACGGCGTCGTCAAGGGCATGGATGAGACGCACTTCGAGCCGGAGACGGTCTGCACCCGTGCGCAGGCGCTGACGTTCCTGTGGCGTGCAAACGGTATGCCGCAGCCGAAGACGACGACCAATCCGTTCGTTGATGTCGATGCCTCTGCCTACTACTATGACGCAGTCCTCTGGGGTGTCGAGAACGGCATCGTCAAGGGCATGGATGAGACGCACTTTGAGCCGGATACGGCCTGCAGCCGCGCGCATGCGCTGACGTTCCTGTGGCGCGCGAAGGGCATGCCGCAGGCAAGCGGCACGACGTTTGCCGATGTCCCGGCCAATGCCTACTATGCGCAGGCAGTTGCCTGGGGCGTCGAGAACGGCATTGTCAAGGGCATGGATGAGACGCACTTTGAGCCGGATACGCTCTGCCAGCGTGCTCACGCCGTGACGTTCCTCTGGCGTGCCTACGCGAACTGAGTCCCCATAACGCGTAAATAACAAAAGCCCGCTGCAGGGTTCCCTGCAGCGGGTCAATTTATGGCAGCGCCGCACAATTGCAGCTTCGGCCTTTGCCGGATATTTTTCGCCGATCCGTCGGTTCGAAAAGTTTGAGGTATTGCGCAGCCGTTGGCGGCTTTGCCGTCCTACGGATGCGGCATGCCCCTTGCGGGTACACAGAGTCCATCTGCACGTTTCAAACCTTGCCTCGACAAAAAATCTCGCGCTAAATGCTTTTGCTGAATTGTGCGGTGTTGCCTTATATTCTAATCCAGCATGAAGCCCCGGCAGCCGAGGCCGGCAAAGTCGGCAAAGCCGAGCGAGCGGTAAAATGCGGCCGTCTCCGGCGTGTCATCCGTCGTCAGCTCGATCTGCCGCACGCCGTTGAATCGCTCGAGCACGGCGCGCAGCAGGGCTGTGCCGATCCCGCGGCGCTGCCGCTCCGGCGCGACCAGAATATCCTGAATGAACACGATCGTCGCGCCGTCGCCGACTGCGCGGATCAGCCCGGCCAGTTCGCCGTCCTCCCACGCGGCCAGAACCAGCAGCGAATGGCGGAAGCCGCGCTCCAGCGCTGCCGGGTCGTCCGTGTAGGCCGTCCAGCCGACGCTGGCGTAGAGGCGCAGGACATCCTCGGCCTTGTATTCCCTGTATTCCCGAATGTCCATCTCATATTTCTCCAATCAAATAGAAAAGGCACGCCGCTGATACCTCGGTATCCGACCGGCGTGCCTTTTTTGGTGCCGCTGACCGGGGTCGAACCGGTACGCTTTTTAGGGCGAGGGATTTTAAGTCCCTTGTGTCTGCCTATTCCACCACAGCGGCATATCTGCTTCGTGAAACAGAGATATTTTATCATCTTGAGCCGCTCCCGTCAAGCCCCGCGTGCCGCCGGGGGAAAATTACGCGAAACAGCGGCAGAGAATGGTGGGGGTTCGTCAAACTGTCGAACAAATGTACAGAAAAACGTCATATGATTGTTGAATTATGCCGAAATATGAGATATAATGAAGGAAAGAATAGTGGGCTTTGCGGATATTTGAAAAAAGAGAGAAAAATGTTGAATTTTTTGGGCAGAGTCCAATTTATTGGACAGCGGATGATGTATGATGAGGGCAGATGAGAGGAAGCATACCGAATGCGTTATGGAGGAAAGGAAGGAATAGCCAATGATCCATAAAACATATCAGGTCTCCATGGAGGTCGCAGGGGACACGGCGCTTTGGACGCGGCCGGACACCGGAGATTCTCCGTGCAGCTATCCGGCACCGACTTATTCCGCAGTGCGCGGTCTGTTTGAGAGTATCCTTTGGGGTCCGGCGGTCCGGATCATACCGAGAAAAGTGGAATTGTGCTCCGCGCCGCAGTACCACTCCTATGCAACGAATTACGGCGGACCGCTTCGAAAGTCCAGTCTGATCAGCAAGGATAACAACTACCAGCTGTTTGCCACGGTGCTGACCGGTGTCTGCTATCGGCTTTATGCGGATGTGATCCCCAACCCAAATAAGGAGAAGCTTCCGGACAGAGCCCGCGAATGGGACCGGCGCACGACCTCGCCGGGGCACGCCTATCAGGAAATGATAGCGATAGGTAATCCTTTGGGCAGGATATGCAGCCGCAGGCTGCATATCCGTTCCTCCAGATTTTCCCCCGCTCCAAACCGTGCGTGACAGTTTCCCATCACACGGCTTTCCATCGTCAACAATTTTTATGACAATCTATACATCAAACAGATTTGCCCTTTAGAAAACGAGTTCCGGCATTTCTGCCAGCACACGGAACTTATTGAGCTTTGCCAACTGCTTCTTATCAGGATTTAGCACTTTCAGGTATTTTCGGATGGTGCGCTCATTGCTGGAATGAATGAGGATGTGAACCACATCGGAAACAATAATCAGGTTTTGATAACTGTCATTGCCCCCAAGCACCAACGGCTTTTTGTGGTGACAGTCCACTTGATTTGCTTCCAGTTCCACACCGGAAACAGCACATTTTCCTTTCTGTGCAACATAGAGTGCGATGCGGTTATCGTTGTACTCCACACTCTGCTTACCGCATGGATTGTTCATCAGATGATAGAGAACTGCCATATTG